>Ga0265292_1000046_pt1 | contig 283268 bp, 271 predicted proteins | sample Munlanlewell296A_FD_189080 | JGI IMG/M metagenome (GOLD analysis project Ga0265292, IMG submission 189080) | Leachate microbial communities from a municipal landfill in Southern Ontario, Canada - Leachate well 296A | ecosystem: Engineered > Solid waste > Landfill > Unclassified | place... | reverse complement strand
CTTGCATTTTTTTCATCCCTAACAAAAGTTTCAAGTGCCCCACGTGGAAGAATTTTTACAGTTTCCGCAAGTTCCAAATCATTCTCCGCAGTTGCTATCGAGTTAACTCTCGCAAGTTTATTTACACTAACGTTACCCGAAACCAACAGATTATGAAGTGCCGGTTTATTCACAAATTTTTCATCTAAGTTAAGTACCCTTTTCACTTGATCTTGGCTTAAACCTGCGAGCTTAAATGCAAATTCAAAAATGCTCCCAAATCCACGTTTCTCATAAAGCCGTCTTCTCTTCACTTCCGGCAGTAGTCCAATAAATTTTCTTCGCCAAAGTAGCGCATTACGACCAAATTCTTCGCAAAGTTTTAGTAGCTCTTTGTCGCTAAGTTGCGTACCAGCGCTAAGTATATTTCCATTTGTATTTTCCATAAAATAACAGGTTAAAATGACACCTAAATCCTACCAAAATTTGCACCAAAAATCCTCACAAAAACATCCAAAAAACACAACTTTAAATAGCGCAAAATCAATAATATTGCATGGTGAGCAAGTACTCACCCAGCCAGTCAAGAACAGTGCCTGCATCAAATCAACCACCACTCCCATCTAGAGGCTCTCCATCAATCAATTTACGCCGAACTCAACCCATCAATCCACGCCCGAAAATTGCTTGATCCTGTTTGGGGCGGATCCACGTTTGGCCCCATTGTTGGAGTCCCCCGCCGACCCCTTGTTCAAAACCCCTTTTTGTGCTAGACTTATAAGATTAAAAAAATAAAAATCCACGGCATGGCAAAACAAAAACAAAATGTTGTTGATGAAAGTGCGTTCGATCAAGCCTTAATTTCTTGGTCCACGCCGAAGTTTTTAAGGTTCCATCGCGGAGTTTTATGGTTTTTGCTTATGGGGCTACTTGACGCAATGCTTTTAGCCTACGGATATCTTACCGACTCATACACCATGATCGCGGTATTTGTGGTTTTGCCCCTCGTGATTATCTTGGAAACCAATAAAAAACCCGAAATCGTAGACGTGATTATCTCGGAATATGGCATAAAGTTTGGCGAAATGAGAATTCCTTACAGCAATATCAAGAAATTCTGGATTTTACATCTGCCACCTGCAGTCGATGAATTGCATGTTTTAACAGGTAACAGAGTGCATCCGGAATTGACGATACAACTCATGGGAGCCGACCCAACAATTCTCCGCCAGTATTTGGTAACACAAGTGCCGGAGTGGGAGGGCAAAGGGCCAACTCTTTTTGACACTTTTATTCGTATTTTAAGATTAAATTAACCAAATTCTATGTCAGTTGAAGAACCAAATTATGAAAAAAAACGCAAGGAGCAAATTTTAGGCGCCACTAGTGCCACAGAGTTGGTAATTGATAAAGACATATCATCCGACCTACGCAATGGGAATGATTTTGGCGCAAACCTGGCAAGCAGATTGGAATTGGCTTATTACTCAAAAGCAAATGAAATCAGTGTCGAATTTAGCAAAATGAAAGACATCTTGGATGAGAACACATTTTTGAAATATGAAAAAGCCATGCTGGAAAGTTTGCATGGAAGACTAAATCTATTGCTCAAAATGTATTCGGATAATGGAGCAAAAGACATTAGTGTCCCATCAATCAACAGAAGCGAAACTTACATTGGCACAATGGAAAAAATCGACCAAATGCAGTTTGAAAACGGCATAGCAATTATCCAAAACGCAGACGTACAAGCCTTGGTAAGAGATGCACTTAAAGGCGACGATAGAAAAAAGTATGAGGACAAAGTCGGTCACGAAATAGGCCCGGACAATAAACAACTTTTAGAAAAAATCGTGTTGGGTTCGGACCTAAAAGATGAAGATTGGAAGATGATAGTGGACGCTGTTATCCCAAGCCCATCAAAAACACGTAGCCAATTGAGTCTTGGAGTGGTTTTGTTATCTCAACTTACGCCAAAACTTAAGAATGAACTTTTGTTTAGGATCAAAGATAAACCTTATTTTGATGAGTTTTTGCCACTAATGGTGGAGAACGGAAACATTACACCTAACCAAGCGGAAGCATTTTTAAATACGCAAATTGCTATTCTTGAAAAAGACAACAAGTCAGATAAGAAAAAAATTGAAGCACTTAAAAATCTGCAAACAAAAGTCCTCGATCCAAAAATGGCAACAATAATCGAAGAAAAGGAAAAAGTACGAGAAGAACGGGTTAAATATAAAAAACGAGGTGTATTTGGACACCGAAATTCTGCAAGAGATTTACTCTCTTGGCGTGGAATTGGCTCTGCTATAATTACTACGAATGGTCTGTTTAGCATGGGCGCAAATATTGCCGTGAGCCCTCTGGACGCTCCGTTTAATCCGGCCTTCTATTTTGCAGCTGCACAAACTTTGGTTGGATTGCAGGGCACAAAGGGCTTTGGAGGAGCTGTACCGACCCCATTACAGGTTGGAGGAAAAATCATAAAAGACACGGTTCGTGGACTTAACGAAGAAGTTTCGGACAAATTGAAAAAATTACAAAAAATTATTGAATACAACCCTATTCAAAGACTGTTTTATTTCACTTATGCAGATGAAATATCAAAACAATACGACGACAAAATGCGCAACGAAAATATACAAAATCCACAAATCACTCTGAAAGACATGCACGTAGATTACGCAAAGCTCCCGAAAAGAATACGCGACTATTTGTCAAAAGAAAAATTGGAAGAAACAATTACCCTTTGGGCTAGAGAATTGTACCTACAAGGATCTGTTGGTGGCGCAAGCCAGAGAGATTTTATTACAAAAGCGCGTAAGGAAATTAGTGGCATAGAAACGCCACTTGAACCATTTAAAAAAGTATAAAAATGATGCCTTTAGATTCACAGAACAACTTCACAAAGCTCATGGAGCAAAAAATCCACGGGCAAAAACCCGTATTTGACGCGCCATACCAAGAACTTTATGAGTTATGGGAAAATCAGAATCAAGAAGTTGTGTACCGCCTTTCTGCGGAAGAGCGCACAGAAGCTTTTTCCGATTTTGTGGAAAAACAACGCAAAGGAAAAGTTGAAGAAATTTTAGAGGCCAAAGATTTCAAAGAAACGAATCTTTCAAAAGAGGAACTTAAAAATCTAAATCAACGTGGACAGCTTATCTTGGCCAGTCGCGACGGTGGAAAAACTTTTGACACGCTCATCACAAGGCAAGATTTAGAAGATAAAAAAATCGATCCAATTGCCTACACGATTCTTTCCCCAACACTCACAAGCGGAGCATTAAAAATGGAAGATGTTTTGGACGAACAAACCAAGCTTTATATTGTAAAAAATCTTAAAGAGCAAAACTTTCTGGTTAAAAATGCCGTAATAAAAGATGGGAAAGTTGAAGTAGAAACAACCGAGCCCAAAACCGGTGAAACAGAACTGCATGTATTCAACGTGACAACACTTGAGCCAATAATCAGCAACACTCAAGGCGAACAACACATCACAAAAAATGCTTTGCAAGGAGCCTATGGACAAATAGCAAGAAAAGAAATGGAAGAGAAATCAGGTCTAGAGACGATGGAATCCGTTCATACCATAGAGGGCGGAGATGCCACAAAAAAAACAGCTAACGCCATGAATTATGCAATGATGGGGATAGCAGGTGGCCTAGCCATTATGAATGCGTCCAAAGAAGCGCTCCAAATACAAAATCTGAAACGTGTGATGAATGCAATGGGCAGAAATAAAACTGTTAAACAGCAAAAACAATCAATCAAATTGCCAATACAGCCTATCGTAAAGCCATCGTTTGGTGGAAATGTACAGGCTGCCAAAGCAGAAGTCGGCGCTCATTTCGCAAGAAAGGCTCTAGAAGACAAAGAAAACGAAGCCCACCAACAAGAATTACAGGACCAATATCAAAAAGACTTAGCCAAACAGCAAAAAGAACGAGCACTAAAAGAAGAGGAAGCGCAGGCAAAACAACAAAACTCCAGCATGGCTACAGGTCCAAAAATTGGGATTGGAGCCTTGGCAGGGGCTGGTGGAATACTCGCCGGAACAGCCGGACTCACACTTTTTACAGTACTTCAAAACAACATTCTTTCATGAAACAAATGCTTAACAAAATAATCGCGGGTCTCATAAAACACAAAAAGGTGGTGCTTCCACTCATTTTTGTTTACGTGTTGTTCATGCCATGCATGACCCATGCGGCAGATGATAGTGTGGAAAAAACGGTCTTGGGAGTTGTAAGTCTTGTTATCCAAGTTTTAGACATGTTGCTTTGGCCTGTCCTTCTTATGTTGGGCGATCTAATGGACACGCAACTTATTTTGGGGCCGGGCATGGAAGAAAAACTGATGACAATTTGGATACAAATGCGCAATCTTGTGAATATCGCCTTTGTTCTAGTTCTACTTTTTGTAGCACTTTATAATGTGATTGGGCTCGGTGGCGAAGGTGAACTCGCAATCAAAACAATACTTCCAAGAATAATAATCGGGCTTGTGCTCGTTAACTTTACTTTGGTAATTGGAAAGCTTGCGCTCGATGGAGTTAACCTTGGTACCACAATAGCATTCTCATTGCCGGAATATACGGAAGGATACAGTTTCGCAGAAACAAGAGAAGCATTTTTTACAAAAGTTTGTTTAAAATCGGATGGCAAAACCCCTTACACGGAAACTACCGCAGCCACAGCCGCACAAAAAGATGCGATTCCAATGTCTACAAGAATGTTCTGCCAAAGAAATTCAACCACAGGTGCGTACGATGAATTGGACCCAACCATAGAAATGCGCTACTTCCAAAGCTTAAACAAAAACAATATAGGATTGGTTATGGCCGTAAATATGGGAGGACTTTCCAGCCTCGGTATACTCAAAACCGACGCAATAAACTCTTGGACAACCATGACGGTAAGTTTCATATTTTCCCTGGTTTTGCATCTTGTCTATGCAATCTCTTTTCTTGTACTCGGAATAGTTTTGATCACACGTATTATGGTTATTTGGCTCGCTTTGGCTCTTTCACCACTTGCGGTCTTCCTTTATGTAGTGCCACAAGCAAAAGAATGGCTGGGTGGTGGCGGGGGAGATATCACCAAAAAAGTGGTAAAACACTTGATTTCGCCAATGATAATAGGGCTTGTGATGAGCATGGGATTCATAATGACTTCGGCTTGGGGAACAGTTGCAAGCTTGAGCATAAACAACACAAAAATCAGTGAAATTATGGGTGCTAACTTCTTAGTATCCGGCATAGACGATTTACCTCAATTAATAATCGCAATGGCCACAGTTGTAATAATTTGGCTCGGCATTTTTGCCGCTGCAAGCGACACCTACGCCGGCGGAATCACAAATAGCATAAAAGGCTTTGGTGAAAGAATAGGAGAAGCAGCCCTAAAGGCACCTTTGTATTTGCCAACACTCACGGTTGGATCTCGTGGAGGCGAACCTGTAAAAGCATCTATGATGTTGGCACTTAACGCGGCTGACACCGGGCTAAGATCCCTTGAAAGCGGACAAAAAACAGTGGAAGAACTAAGAGAAATGGGAGAGCATCTTGGGACAAACGATCCAATATTTAAGTTGTTCGGAGGTGCTGGAGAACCACATCCATCACGCCAATCTGCAGAAACAAATGCGGCTGAGATAGCTTCCATGTTTAGTGCAGATCTTCCGCAGCTGACCGCAAAACAGGCAGAAACATTGCTAGAGCGTTTAAAGGTGACTGTTGGGGCTTCTGAGCTTTCTAAGGCAGACCAAGAAACTCGTATAAAAGAAATCGAAAGGGTTAGAAAAATCTACGCCAGTGGTGATAAACACGACATGAAGGCATTGCAGGCTTTAGTTAATAAATACGAAGGTGAAGGTGCGGACGGATGGGGACTTAAAAATAATCAATATAAAGCACTTCGAAAAGTAGACGTGGCAACAATTATAGTTGAAGTACCAAAGCCACCTACGCCAGCACCAACGCCAGCACCAGCAACAGGAGCACCACCACCGGCAGGAGGAGCAGTAGCACCACCAGCAGGAGCACCTCCAGCAGGAGCACCTCCAGTAGCAACGCCAGCAGTAGCACCACCAGCAGGAGCACCTCCAGCAGGAGCACCACCAGCAGGAGCACCACCAGCAGGAGCACCTCCAGTAGCAACGCCAGCAGTAGCAACACCTCCAGTAGGAACACCTTAATTAAAACCAAAACTTTACAAAAATAAAAATAGATGTTACATTCACTCTCCTGCGTCCCAAATTGGACACATGGACAGTGATTGTGAGAGGAGAGTCCGCTTAGACCCAAAAGGGCACCTAAGCTACTCCCTTCTCTCGCTCCAAAGAGCAACATCACTCTGCCCATGATCCACAGCTACAATGACCATTTCCGGGAAACGCAAAAAAATCTCTTCATAGGTGAGGGAATGATGCTTTTTGCGAATCAGCCGGAAGGAGCTAAAAAAGCGGAAGGTCCAGAGGCAAAACCTGAGAATCACAATTCCGTGACAATGGAAAGTTTTGCCTTACCGCCACACATAGCAGACGCATTTTATAATTCTCCGGATAAACGTGGCAAAAATGCACCGGGAGCACCTTATGCTCCATATGGGAAAGATGGTGAAGGTAGTTACTCAGACATAATTGAAGAAGTGCGCATGTATGTGCCTGGTAAAAAGACAAAATACAAACCGAAGCAAGGAAAAATGAAAGCTGAGTGGCAAATGGAATGGGAAAATGCAGTCGGGGAGTTGAACGTTAGCCAAAATCTTTTAGATCACTTTTTGGGCTTACAAAGAGCCATTGAGGATCCAAGTTTTGACCCGGAAAATCCAAGATGGCAAGGGAAGTTTAGAGATACATTTAAAACTTTTTCGAATCTACAAGAAATCACCCCGATTTGGGAAAATATATCTGCTGAAACAAAAAAAGCAATCACACAAGGTGCAGAAAACGAATCTAAAACTAAAGTTATTGAATATATAAAAGATATAGAATCCGCGCTCATTCAGGCTCGTGCGGAAGCATTGCTTTTGATTGAAAAACAGATGCGTCTCGACTTTGAAGCAAGGATTGAATACTTGGAAGATCAATGGAAGAAACACACGCCAAAAGATTACGAAAGCGTAAAAGACAATTGGTTGAAACTTTTAAAATACATAAAAGAGCGCATAGGCAAAATTCCAGAGCTTATGGACCCTGCAAGTACGGACAAAAACAGATTGGCAGACATGACCGATCCAGCCAAACGCCTTGCCTATTACAGGCAGACTTGGGATGACATGGATAGGCTTGAGGACTCATTCAAGGTTGCAAAAGAGGGGTCCAATTACCAATACAATGAGGAAAGATTGACTCAAAAACTCGAGGAACTTGATCGAGCGAAAAAAGAAAAAATCGATCCAATAGCGGAAGCATACAGGAAGGAATCGGAATCAATAATAGGTGAAATAGGCAAAAATATAACAAAGCTGGAAGCATGCAGGGTAACCATAAGGGCCGACAAAAACATGCCGGACGAAGAAAAGGAGAGAGAACTCAGGAAGATAGACGGAGAGATTGAGAGCCTTAAAAAGGCACAAAAATCTCTTAATGATAGTAAGGACATTTCGAAAGTATTTAATGACATTTTGTACAGTGAAGAGCCTCAGATGGTTGATGAAGAGGAGGAAGTTGACGATCCAAATAATCCGGGCAAAAAAATTAAGAGGAAAACCGGCAGAAAAGTACCATATGAGATCCAACTTGGGGGAGAAGGCCCTAAAATTCCTTTAAAAAAAGGTCTAAAAGCCCAAATAGCATTATTAAATCAACTTCCTTTTAATGCGGAAGAAAGGAAGCGAATGGCACTTGGTATAGAGCAGGCTTTAGATAAAGCTTGTGAAGAAATAAATGGGACGGAAAATTTCTTGCAAGAAAAATTAGTGGTTGTAAGGGAAAAACTTAACATGCAAAGCAGGGGCTTAAGCCCGGAACAAGCAGAAGGGAAAAGTTGGAAATATAGCGTTTTGGCAGTTGCGGATTTTAAACAATTTGGGGCCACAATCTCCGAATGGGCAACGCGCCGTTATGAACGTGTTCAAAAAGGTCGCATAAACGAGTTCGGTGAATCGGCAATGTCTTTCTTGGACAATGATTTTATTGGAAAGTTGGGGCCACTCAGTTCCTTAAGACAAATACCGGCCGAATTTGATAAACAGGTAGAACAAGCGGAAGCAAGTGAAGTTTCACACTTTAAGGAGATGTATGGGGCTTTTGAAATATGGCACGTGGAACATATTGCATACCACACCAGCAACCCGGATGAATTAAGGGCCTGTTTGAATCTACTTGCCGATGATGGACGCCTTCGTTGGGATAACCCAAAACTTTGGGCACAATTCAATAAATTCCAAAAGATTATAAAGATACCTCTCAGTAAGAAGTACAACATGCAAAATGCTGGGACGTTTAACAGCCAACTGAGGAGATCCATTGAGGCGATTTGGGATGACATGGATCTCTTTAACACGCTAAAAAACACCAACAGTTCAAGTTACGAAAGTAAAAGGGGTGGCTTTAGCAAGCAATGTGATGAGTTAGTTGAGGCGGAAGGCGGATTGCAATCCCACTTGGACAAAATGCTTTCGGAATTTAAGGCAGGTAAAGATAGCGAAGACGGGGCAAAGGTGGACCCAATTTTTTACGAAGGAATAATTGATTATTGTATTCAACAGGGAAAGATAGGGGCGGAGGAAAAAATGTACTACCTGATACAAGGTATTGCCTCTGGACTCTTAGCGCCAGACAGAGGTTCCGTACTTTGTTCCCAGAGAATAAATTCCTATCCTATCCTTGATTATTTTGGTTCAGCGACTTCACGTGCGGCCAGGCCGACTTTGGATGATTTGGAAGTTATAGCATCATACGACAAAGACACATTTAATGAATGGTTCCATACAAAGGGGATGTTGTATGCCAAAGTTACTCAACGTGTGGATAAAACACTCACGCAAGGTAACAAACTGGATCACGATGATCTTAGAGCCTTCCTTGGCTACATGAGTGGAGGAACAACGGAAGCTATGCTTAAAAAGTACGGAGATGGATATCGCCTGCCACTTACCGGTATACAAAATGCAACCACAGCAATGTTATTCTTTATGGATAATATCGCGGAAAATTTTGGCAATCTTGATCCGGAAGGTACGGACCGTTCAGCGGAACAATTGCAACGTTTTGTGGATTCATTTGTACGTTTTGACAGTATATTGGGTAATAGAATGTATGAAGGTGACAAAGACATATTTAGATGGGATTCAACGTCACTCGATGCCAGCCCGCGTGCAGCGGGAGATCTTGCAGGCATGTATGGAAGGGGTAAAGAAATGACATGTCGTAAAAACATGAATCAAGTACAAGAATATATAAAGATGCTAGACCCTGAATTCTTTGGAGCTATTTTCGGGGGCAAGATTAAAGGGGATGAACGCAAATGGGCGACTTATTTAAAGACGGAGTATCCGGACGAAATGACCGAATATTTGCAAACTGCAAAATTAGACTCTTTAGACGATATTTATCGCGCTACAGGTGCCGTTATTAAATCCATTCTTAAGACAAAAAATACAAGAATAGCAGCAATGTTTGCCCGCATAAGAGCCGACCACGAAAAAGTTTGGCTTGAGACTGAGGCAAGAGGTGGCGAATCATTTAGACAAAAACGTGAAACAGCAAGGCAAAAACGTGAGGATATTATTGCAAATCAAGGACGTGAGGCTCGCGCTCATCAAACTGATGAATATGATCCGAATAAACATAATCGCAAAAGGCATGGTGGAAAAAGAAAACAATCAGTGGAGTCACAAAATCCCCATGCAAAAACTGAAGGCCAAAATCAAGAAGGGGGATCTCGTGGCGAAGCTCGCAGTACAGACCCGGTAGCGGACGTACTTTCAGGAGTAAACGCTCAGGTGAACGAAGTCACAGGCTCAGATGGGAAAACAAAAACCTAGTATTCACATCCTAAGCCTTCTCCGGCAATCTTCGTTCCAAAATTTCTGCGGTAACGGCGCAAACAAAGTCGCCAAGCAAAACGGTGTCTTGTTTCTTTGTGTGATAATTGCGCGCTGCAACGGATTTTGATTCAACTTCTTTTTCTCCAATCACTAAAATCCAAGGAATTTTTTTCATCTCCGCATTGCGGATTTTTTTGCCCAAACTCAGTTCGTCCATGTCAATTGTTGCACGCACATTTGCACCCTTTAAAGTAGACAAAACTTCATTTGCATAATCATTAAATTTATCGGAAACCGGGAGCACGGTAACTTGCACCGGAGCTAGCCAAGTTGGGAAAGCGCCTGCAAAATGTTCAAGCAAAAATCCAATCAATCTTTCGTGCGTGGAGAGCGGAGCTCTGTGTATGCAAAGCGGAGTTTTTTCTTTTCCATCACTGTCTACATAAGTTAAGTTAAAGCGTTTTGGCACTGCAAAATCGAGTTGATTTGTTGCCAAAGTGAACTCACGCCCAATTGCGGAATAAATTTCCACATCAATCTTTGGTCCGTAAAATGCAGCCTCGCCTGCGACTTCCACAAAATTCACTTTAGATTTTATCATCACTTTTCTAACTTTTTCCTCCATTTCCAGCCAAAGTTCAGGTTCGTTCACATATTTTTTACCAAGACCTTCTTTATCATGGAGTGAAAGACGCATGGTGTATTTTTCTATTCCAAAAATCTCAAAGTATTTTTTGTAAATATCTATCACCTTCAAAAACTCACTTTCAAATTGCTCGGTTGTGCAGTAAATATGCGCATCATTCATACACATTGACCTAACACGCATCAGTCCAAAAAGTGCACCGCTATCTTCAAAACGGTAGCAGTGTCCATACTCCGCAAGACGGATTGGCAAATCACGATAAGATCTTGTTTTGTTCGCGTAAATCAAATGATGATGTGGACAATTCATCGGCTTTAAATAATATTCTTCATTGTCGAGTTTCATCGGAGGAAACATGGTTTCTGCATAATATGGCAAATGCCCGGACTTATGATAAAGAGCACCCTTTGTTATGTGCGGAGTTCTAACACGCATATATCCATCATCAAATTCAACCTGTTTCGCGAGCTTTTCGATTTCTTCCACCAAGATTGCGCCGTTAGGCAACCAAAGTGGCAAACCGGCCCCAACTTCATCGGAAAGCATAAAAATTTCAAGCTCTTTGCCAAGCTTTCTGTGGTCGCGTTTTTCTGCCTCGGCGAGCATTAGCAAATGAGCATTTAATTCATCTTTTGTGGCAAAACAAAGCCCGTAAATACGTTGCATTTGAGGTCTTTTTTCATCCCCACGCCAATAAGCGGCAGCGATTTTATGCAACTTAAATGCACCGATTTCTTTTGTGCTATTAAGATGTCCGCCTTCGCAAAGATCCACAAACTTAACGGTCCCGTCTTTAGCTACATTTTTATAAAACGAAATTGTATCGCCCCTATCTGCAAACTCTTTGCAAAGCTCTACTTTAAAAGGTTGATTTGCCTCTTTTAAGAATTCAAGTACATGGTCTGGAGTTTCTTCATGGCGCTCAAAAGTTTGGCCTTCTTGCCTTATTTTTTTCATTTTTTCTTCCAAGATTGGAAGATCTTCCGGCACCAAGGTTCTTGGCAACATAAAATCGTAATAAAATCCATTGTCTATAACAGGCCCAATTCCAAGTTGTGCATCCGGGAACATCTCAAGTACAGCTTGCGCAAGCACGTGTGAAACCGAGTGCCTCATTGCGTAAAGTGGGTCGTTAGCTTTTTGGTCCATATATTATTTTAAGTATAAAGAACTTATAAACAATCTGATCAAACCTGTCAATCCCCACGCATTGGACGGAATACGTTGATGGTTGACAGTTGACTGTAAACTGTCAACCATGCTAGCATGAGGACATGAGGAATGAAACGTCAGACAAAATTATAGAATACATAAGGGTGAAGGGCCAGACCACAGCTAAAGATTTGGCTGACCATTTTGATATCAGTCGTCAGGGATTGTTTAAGCATTTAACAAAACTGTTAAAAAACGAAAAGATTTGCAAAATAGGCAAACCCCCAAAAGTTTTCTATTCTGTTGCGGAACAAAAAAAACAAAATACCAACAAAGTAGAAGAACTAGACAAAATAAGTAAGAAAAATATTGAAGAGAATTTTACAATAATTACGCCATCAGGGGGGCGTAAAAATGGCATAGATGGGTTTACATTTTGGTGCCAAAAAACGAATCAACCCTTTAAGAAAACAGCAAAAGAATATCTTGATTCTTGTAACAAATATAATGCGTTTAAAAAAGATGGGCTAATAGATGGAATGTTAAAAATGCAGTCGACATTTAAAGAGGTGCATTTGGATGAGATTTTTTATTTGGAATTTTACAGCATAGAAAGATTTGGAAAAACAAAATTGGGTCAATCCCTTTTGTATGCAAAGCAAAGCCAAAATCGTATTTTAATTAAAGAGCTAATTTTGGGAATCAAACCAAAAATAGAAAGACTGATTAAAAAATATAGAATAGACAGTGTTGGCTTCATACCACCTACAGTAAAAAGAGAGATTCAATTCATGAGAGAACTTGAAAAAAAATTAGATTTAGATCTAAAAAAAATATCACTCATAAAGGCGAAAACAGAAATATCTGTTCCACAAAAAACTTTGAATCGGCTTGCGGATAGGATGGAAAACGCTCAAAAAACAATAATTGTAGATGAAAATAAAATGAGCAAAAACATTCTATTAATAGATGATGCGGTTGGCTCAGGCGCTACGTTGAATGAAACAGCCGGACAAATAAAATCAAAGGGATTGTGCAAAGGCAAGATCATTGGGCTTGCAATAACAGGCAGTTTCAAAGGATTCGATATAATCAGTGAAGTCTAGACATGCATTTAAAACACCTAAAACTCCAGCACTTTCGCAATTACAACGATCTTGATATCGATTTTAGCGACCACATAACGGCTTTGGTCGGTCTAAATGCACAGGGCAAAACCAACCTGCTTGAGAGCATTGCTTTTTTGGCGCTTGGTAAATCTTTCCGTTCCGTAAAAAGCCTGGATACTTTGAAGTGGGACAAAGCGCACGGGAGGATTCGTGGGACAGTGGAAAAAAATGGCAAACAAACTGAATTGGAAGTTTTTATGCAACGTGAGCCGGAAATAAAAAAAGTAAAAAAAGGGTCGCGCATAGCAAGTCCAAAATCATTTTTTGGCTCTTTGCGAATTGTTTTATTCACACCGGATCATCTTGATTTGGTAGCGGGAAGTCCTGCAGACCGAAGAAGATATTTGGACAGACTTTTGCTTCAATTAAATGGTGGTTATGTTGATGCATTTTCTCAATTTCAACGCATTTTGAACCAAAGAAACGCTCTTTTGAAAAGAATAAATCAAGGGCGCTCAAATTTGTGGGAACTTGATTTGTGGGACGTGCGACTGGTTGAGGAATCGGAAAAAATATGGATAAAAAGACAGGTTTTCATGGATTTTTTGATGCAAAGACTGGAGGAAGATTATCAAAACATTGCAGGCACAAAAGAGGCCCTCGCCCTAGAGTACATAAATCACCGCAATCGTTTTGAGGAAAAATTGATTGCACATAGAGACATGGATATAAAAATGGGCTCAACCGGGGTGGGTCCGCACAGGGATGATTTTGATTTACTTTTAGGCGGGCGATCTCTTAAAGAAACAGGCTCACGCGGGGAATGCCGTAGCACAGTTTTAGCACTAAAAGTTGCTGAACTTAACTTTATTGAAGAGAAAACCGGTGAAAAACCGGTCTTGCTATTGGATGATGTCTTCTCAGAACTGGATGAACAGCGTCAAAAAACACTTGGGGCCATGCTGGAAAACTATCAAAGCATCGTTACCACAACATCAAAGGCCCACCTGAAAGGGCTAAAAAATCTTACGATTTTTGAGGTGAGAGATGGACAACTTAAACAGGTATAGAGCCTTGCTCGAGCGAACAATTTGTGTTATAATAAACAGATTGTTTAAAGAAGAAAATGAATCTGCCACAAATAGTACTGTCTACACTTTTGGCGCTTATACCTGCATTCATTTGGGGTTATATTTTCTATAAAAAAGACCCCGTTTACAGGCCAAAAGCCAAGCAAACATTCTTACTTGGGATGGCATCTGTTTTGCCGATTTTATTATACAAAGCAGCTTGGGATTATTTGCCACAAATCAACGTATTTAATTACACAAATAACATAAAGGCGGATGTTTTTGCTTTTACACCACTGCTTTATTTGCCACTAGGCACGTTATTTGCATTCATGTTCGTTGGAATAATAGAAGAATACATGAAGCATCTTGTTGTTAAAAAAGTGGATCATGGATTTTTCCGTAGCATAGATGATGCAATTGAGTTTTCTATCATTTCCGCGCTCGGTTTTGCCTTTATAGAAAACGTTTTATATTTTTATTATATTTGGGAATACCAAGGCACGGACGTGCTATTGGTTTCTTTTGTATTCAGAGCGATTTTTTCGACTTTCGCCCACATTTTGTTCTCCGGAATTTATGGCTACTATTATGGAATAGCATATTTTGCAGACCCAATTTGGTCCGAGGAGATTCGTCAAAAACGTCACCCAATTGTAAATTTTATCCACACGGTAATGCACATGAAACGTAACCGCATATTTGCCAACGAAAAAATCACAGAAGGACTTTGCCTTGCAGTTACCTTACACGCGCTCTTCAATATTATGCTTGAGATGAATCTCACCTTCTTTATGGTTCCATTCTTGGTTCTTGGATACAGCTTTCTGGATTACTTGTTCAAACGAAAAGAAAATCTTAAGGCTTACGGACTTATTAAGGGGGAGGATACAAGAAATCACTTCCATCATAAGCTTTGGACGAAACTAAGACGCATTCAAGGGGGCAAGGATTGACTATTTCTTTTAAATCCTTAAAATAGCCAGGCATTAACCTGATTTTTGCATGGCTCAATCAATTACAGACTTACGCGTAGGAGCGGTTGTAAATATAGATAATTCTCCTTATCAAATTCTTTCCACATCTTTTATGCGTACCGCGCAAAGAAAGCCGGTTATGCGTACAAAACTTAAAAATCTGCTCACGGGTGGGGTAATGGAAAAGACTTTTGTGTCCGGTGAAAATTTTGAATTTGCAGATATTGAGCGCAAGAATGTTCAATATTTATACAAAGATACCGAATCGGCATATTTTATGGATTCGGAAAATTATGAACAATTCAGCTTTAAGTTGAGTGATTTGGGCGATGTTGTTAATTATTTGCAAGATGGCAAAGAAATGATGGCCCTGCTCTACAACGAAAAACCAATTTCCGTCCAACTTCCACCAAAAGTGGTCCTAAAAGTTATAGAAACAACTCCTGGCGTTCGTGGTGACCGCGCACAAAGCGGTACAAAGCCGGCAAAAGTGGATACCGGGGCTATGATTGCAGTTCCTCTTTTTATAGAAGAGGGCGATTTAATCCGCATCAATACGGAAACCGGGGAGTATGTGGAAAGGGCAAACGGATAATATTTAAGATATCTACCCTTGCGCGAATAGAAAAGCCGGGCTAAAATAACGGGCACGGAAAATTTTAATTTAACCTGTTTTTGAATGTCGGCTACACACATAGTTGTAAAAGGTGCAAGAATGCACAATCTCAAAAATATTGATGTTGAGATTCCTCGCGATAAATTAACCGTAATTACGGGTCTGTCGGGATCCGGTAAATCAACCCTTGCTTTTGATACAATTTATGCGGAGGGACAGCGCCGTTATGTAGAATCACTGTCAACTTATGCACGCCAATTTTTGGGCGTAATGGACAAGCCGGACGTGGAATCGATTGAAGGACTTTCGCCTGCAATTTCAATAGATCAAAAAACAGCCCCACGCAATCCGCGTTCAACGGTTGGGACTGTAACTGAAATTTATGATTATCTACGTTTATTTTTTGCGCGCGCAGGTATTCCGCATTGTTACAAATGTGGCAAGCCGATAGTAAGACAAACAGGTAGCCAAATTGTGGAGCACGTCCTTGCGATGGAAGAAGGCAGAAAAATAATGTTACTTGCACCACTCATTCAAGGCAAAAAAGGAGAGCACAGTCACATTTTTGAAAAAATTAAAAAAGATGGCTTTGTGCGCGTGCGTGTGGACGGGGAAATTCATTCAATCGCAGAAATTCCGGAATTGGATAAAACTCACTCACACAATATAGAAATTGTGGTAGACCGCCTCGTTGTGAAATCGCTTAATATTGAGTATAAAACGCTTTCCGATGGAGAAAAAGTGGAGATTCCAAACCCGGAAAGAACGCGAATAGCGGATTCCGTGGAAACGACTCTAAAACATGGAGAAGGGGTTATGATGGTGCTTGATAATGAGACCGGCGAGGTGCAAAAATTCTCAGAAAACTTTTCTTGTGAAGACCATCCGGAAATTTGTTTGGCGGAAATTGAACCCCGTAATTTTTCCTTTAACAGCCCTCACGGCGCGTGTGAAGAATGCCACGGACTTGGGACTAAATTGGAGATTGATCCGGACCTCGTAATGCCGAATAAAAAGTTAAGCATATCGGAAGGGGCAATTTTGCCTTGGTCCGCTACTACCTCACATTTATCTTGGTATAACAAAATTTTGGAATCGGTTGCAAAGAGGCACAAATTTTCTATAGATGACCCCGTAGAAGACTTAACGGAAAAAGAATTAAAAATGGTTTTATATGGCACTGGAGATGAAAAATATTTGGTTGAGGTGGCCTCCGGAGATGGCTTTTCTAAAGGCGAATTCCAAACCAATTTTGAAGGAGTTATACCAAACCTGGAGCGCAGATTTTTGGAGACGGATTCGGACTATGTTCGCACAAAAATTGAACAATTTATGAGAGTTCTCAGATGTCCGAAATGTGATGGAAAACGTTTAAAACCGGAAATACTTGCCATAACAATAGATGACAAATCCATATCGGACGTAACAGAATTTTCGATTTTGGAAGCAAGTGAATTTTTTAAAACTTTGGTGCTAAATAAAACTCAAAGGGCAATCGCGGAGCCGATTTTAAAAGAAATAGGATCACGTCTTAAGTTTTTGGAACACGTTGGTGTGGCATATTTAACTTTGGGGCGTGCTGCAAACACTCTTTCCGGAGGAGAAGCACAACGCATAAGACTCGCGACTCAAATTGGCTCAAATCTTGTTGGCGTACTCTATGTTTTGGACGAACCATCAATCGGTCTACATCAGAATGATAACGAAAAATTAATCAAAACTTTAAAAACTCTGCGTGATTTGGGGAACACGGTAATAGTTGTTGAACACGATGTGGATACAATGCTTTCTGCAGATTATATTTTGGATATTGGGCCTGGCGCAGGTAAACATGGGGGGGAGGTTGTTGCGAGTGGAACGCCCAAAGAAATAATGGCGAATAAAAATTCGATTACAGGGCAATATTTATCCGGTACAAAAGAAATTCCTACTCCAAAAAAACGCAGAAAAGGCAACGGCAAAAAAGTGGAGATACTTGGTGCGGAAGAAAATAATTTAAAAAACATAGATGTAACAATTCCTCTTGGTACATTTACTTGTGTAACAGGAGTTTCCGGTTCCGGCAAATCCACACTTGTAAATGAAATTTTGGTAAAAAAAGTTACAGCGGTTGTTAATAGAAGCAAAGTTGTAGCCGGCACTCATCGTGACATTCGCGGTATAGAAAATTTAGATAAAATAATAAATATTGATCAGTCCCCAATCGGTAGAACTCCACGCAGTAATCCTGCAACCTATACGGGTGTATTTACGGATATCCGTGACCTTTTCGCACAGACCGCGGAGGCTCGTTTACGTGGCTACAAAGCGGGTAGATTCTCCTTTAATGTAAAGGGCGGACGTTGTGAAGTTTGCGAGGGTGACGGGCTTAAAAAAATAGAGATGCACTTTTTGCCGGACGTTTATGTGCCTTGTGAGGCTTGTAAGGGAAAGCGCTACAACAGAGAGGCATTAGAGGTAACCTATCGTGGCAAGAATATAGCAGAGGTTCTAGATATGACCTCAGCTGAAGCGCTCGAATTTTTTGATGCGATCCCAAGTATAAAAACTAAGTTGGAAACTCTTGCAAAAGTAGGACTTGGTTATATCCATTTGGGCCAGTCCGCAACCACCCTTTCCGGTGGTGAGGCACAGCGTATTAAACTCGCAACAGAGCTTTCCAAACGTTCAACCGGCAAAACACTTTATATTTTAGACGAGCCAACAACCGGCCTCCATTTTGACGATGTTAAAAAGCTTGTTGAGGTTCTGGACCAACTTGTGGAAACCGGCAACACCGTGATTGTGATTGAGCACAATTTGGATTTAATTAAATGTGCCGACCACGTTATTGATCTTGGTCCCGATGGTGGCAACGCCGGAGGATTTGTTGTAGCCGAAGGCACCCCGGAGCAAATCTCCAAACTAAGCGCAGTGTCTTACACCGGCGCTTGGCTCAAAAAGATGGGGATTTAATAGACGTTTTGTGGCTCCTCGTTGTTTATAAGCGCATAAGGAATGGTTTCACGATCTTTGCATACTTTCCATGGCATTTGATTGTGCGTAAAATCAACTATTTCTTGAGTATTAGCCTTCTTCCATTTATTACAGATGGCTTTTACAAGTTTTTGTTCTTGAGCAGTAAACACAGAATCATCAGGTTTCTCAAGAAGAGAAACCATTACCGATTTACCTTTATACTCAACATTTAGTGATTCGCTACCGTCTATAATGTCAAAAAACTCAATAGCCACGGGCCCTTGTGGCAGTTTTTTATATTCAAAGCCGGAGATTGGCTCTAAATATTTGTAGTAACTTGCGAAATCACAAAGATAGACTAGTTTAGCTAGTTTCGTTTTTGTTATTTTGCCATCTTCATCCGCCCCATATTTTACGCATTGCAAAATAAGATTTAAAAACTTATTAAAAGCTTTTTTACTAAAATTTTGTGAATCGACTTTTTGTGAAGTTTTAATGTCTTCATCTATTATAATGTCGAACGGAATATCAAAAATTTCTGTAAGCCTTCTGAGTTCCGTAAGTGTTATATCCCTTTCACCTTTTTCTAGCGCAATAAGCGTAGGGCGCGAAATGCCGAGCTTTTTAGACAACTCTTCTTGCGACATATTTGCAGATTTACGGAGCTTGATTATTAGGTCCATGGTGGTGATTAAACTGAGCAAAGTATATATAAAAATATAAACAACTGTCAATATTATTGTTTTTACACGTCAATCTCTTTAGATTTATAGGCTTTTTGTAAAACTTATTGACGGAATTGTGCTCAAATAATAATATACATATATGCAATTCATTAAAGATGCTAAGTTCAAAGTAGAATTTTCTGCCTATGCAGAAACGCATTTTTGTAAGAAATTTTATAAAAGATATAAAGAAAAAAAATGGATAGCGACCAGGAATACTATTGAGGAAACTTTAGAGAGAGCCCAAGAAGTAGAAAAAACAACATTAATTAGTGTTATTAAATTCCATTCAGAGGACGACGCCGGGATTTTTAAATTAGATTTTAGGATTGCAGGCACAAACCAATCTCCACACAGTTCAGGTAATAGAGCTATTTTTTTATTATCCAACAACCTAGAAACTGTAAAAATCTTACTTGTGTACGGCAAAGAGGACCTTCCCAAAAACCAACAAGAAACCGCATGGATATTAGATCAAATCAAACAAAACTTTCCGGAATATAAAAAATATTGTAAGTAAAATTAAAAAATTCTCTTAAGCCACCAAACGCTCCAGCACAATCATCGGGAGCTCTATACCATTTTTTGTAACGACAACATCCTTTATTTTCTTAAACCCATATTTCTCGTAAAAACCTTCCGCATTTAAAGTAGATTCAACGTTTACTTTTTTATGATTTTTTGACGCTATTTTAACGCCATAATCTAGCAATAATTTGCCAGCCCCTTTTTTATGAAAAGCCGGATCAACAAACACCGCCACAACTTCTCCCGGAATCGCATGCCCAAAGCCCACTACTTCGCCATCATCTTTCACAGTGTACATCTCGCCATTATTAATGCCCTCCAAATATCCACCTGCAGTCCTACCACTTAACCACGCCTCAATTTGCTCATCGCTATAACATTCCTTGCACGCTTCTCTAACCGCACTAGTATGTATTCTGTGCATTTCTTTAGCATGACTAGCTAGGGCAGGTATTATTTGCATGATTCTGGCTTAATTTTTAAAACGTTCCTTCCAAATACTATTGGTAATACGGAAAGAGATCCAGCGATTACGACTATTATTCCGATTAGTATTAAAGCTTGCGAAAGAGTGTATAAGTCGACCAGCCAGCCAACAATTGGAGCAACAAGCGCGTAAAAAATATGGCTAACAAAACTCTTCACAGACATCACCATCGCCCGTACATTTGAATCAGTTTCTTTGTGAATATAATCGGAGATAACCACCGAGGAAAATCCACTAACGAATTGCAATAAAAAGGCAAAGATAAAGCTAAAAATAAAAATCACATTTCCCATAAGTATGTAACATAGACCGGTTAATATGAACAAAAGAATTAGGGATAAATTCTTGCCAAGTTTATTTTCGATTGGGTGTGAATATTTTGCACTCAGAGCTTGAATTAAATTAAAAACAGCAAAAACTATTCCAAAGTACACAATGTCCAAGCCAATTAATTTAAAGTATGGCTGATAGAGGTAATAGGCAACGTCGATAGCACTCACAATAATTGCGGAATAAATTAACAATTGCCTTACTTTTTTATTTTGGAAAATTGAAATTTTTATTGATTTTAATAAATCATGAATGTGGCCTTTGCTTGATATGGTTTTATTATGACTTGGTTCGTGGAGAGAAAGGGATAAAGGTATTAAAAATAAATAGAATGGAAGCATCGCAAAAAATGGATATCTAAAATCTAGACCTCCAAGAAATCCGCCAACAATACTAGCAATGGAAACTCCAACAAAATAACAAAAAACCGTATTCCCCCAAACTTTTTTGTATAAGTGCTCTTTGTTTAAGTCTTTTAACGTGTCATATATAAAAGCTTCATCTGCGCCAGAAATAAATACGCCCGCTAGTGCCCAAAATAAACTTGCAGTAAGAAAATGATAAAAATTATAACCAAGTCCAAACGTCAACATTGATAATGTTGCAAAAATACCAGTAATAATTAACGACTGTTTTCTCCCAACAACATCTGCAAAATAACCTGAAGGAATTTCCATTAATATCCATAAGATTGAATTAATGGATTGTATAATCATTATTTGCGTTAATGACAGCCCATTATTTTGATAAAACAAAACGATAATAGGTGTAAAAAACATCAGGCTATATAGCACCTCATACAAATAGAACTTCCAAATATTACTTTCTAGTTTTTTTTGATCAGCTTTCATTAAATTTTTAAAAAAACGATCGAATAAATTCATCCCAATTTACTTCCATTGGGAACATCTTTATCTGGAACAGCCAAAACAACCGAGCCATCTTCCCTGTAGAAGCCTGAGCATAAAAATTCTGAAACAAAAGGGCCAATTTGTTTGGGAGGAAAATTAATTACTCCAATGATTTTTCTATTAAGCAAATCTTCTTTTGAATATAAATCTGTGATTCTTGCGCTAGATTTCTTTACGCCGATTTCAGACCCAAAATCTACCTTGATTTTAAAAGCGGGCATCTTTGCTTCTGGAAAATCTTCCACTTCCACAATAGTCCCCACGCGTAGCTCTACTTTTTCGAAGTCATTCCAAGTTATTTGTTCCATAGTATTTTGTAAGTAAATTGATTTTACTCTTTCGTTTAATATTCATCAATAATTGACCAGTGTTTTACTGGCAATTTCTGGCTTTCTAAAGCCAGTTTTTGACAATCGAGTTTGATGGAGTATTCTTATTAAGATCCATAACATTTCTACTCTATGAAGTTAAACGAACAGGGATGGTTAGAAAACGGTGATGGGAGTTACTATTCCAAGCCTGGCAAAAGTATAAGCCAAGAAGCATTTGATAAACGTATTGCAGATGAGGAGGCAACTCGTAGGGCTGGAGTAGACAGAAGAATTACTGAATATGCTGAGGGAGTTGCACGTAAATTAGGTAAAACAGTATACGAGTTAACGGCCTTTGATTTAGAGTATCCAGGTTATTAAATCTATCATTATTGATTTTCCTAAAAAGTTAAGGTAGAATTCCTTCGTCACTACGGGTAGAACCCTTATACGATTCTGTGCGTATCGGGGGTCTACCTTTTATTTTTTGTAAAACCGACTGTTGATCACAAACATAGGCTATTGGGACACCCGTTCTCTTGAGAAGAAGGGAGCATTTTTGTGGGGCACTTGGGGACAAAAGTATCCTCATTTTGTTCTTTTCTAACAAAAAATCTACCAAACTGGCATAATCGCCATCACTCGAAACCAAAACAATTTTATCACAATTGTTTTCATAGGCATCTCTCATCACTTTCACGACTAAATCGGCATCGCAGTTGCCTTTGGGTTTGCCATCTTTATCGTAAGTGACAGGCTTCAAAACCAAAGTATAGCCTTGTTCTTGTAGCTTCGTATAAAGAGCTGTGTACTCTGGAATAAGCCCTAAAAACATGTATGCACGACTTACTTTGTATTTGTCCTTAAGCCAAACTCTAAAACGGGCATAATCAAAATCCCAAGCTAGTTGTTTTATTGCATTGTGCAGATTTGCGCCATCAATGTAGGCATGAACATTCTCAGTCATTATAAGGCCAAATTAATCAGTAAAAAGTTTACCTCAAAAGCAGATTTTCAAATAGTTAATAAATCCACTTTAACTAGCTTTAACAAAACATACTTAAATTAACTCAAATAGCCTAAAACATCCTTAACTTAACCAAAACATAGCAAAGCCAACCAAAACAGCCCTAAACGTAGCAAAACATACTAAAACTCACTAAAATCGTCGAAATTGCACAAAAGCATTGCAAAATAAAATAGAACATAATAAAGTATGCCCAGATTAAACAAAATTAAATGGTGCAGCGATTGCTGACTCCCGAAGAGGTTGCGAATGCTCTACAGCTTCACCACTTGACGGTCTTAAAGTTCATCAAGGGAAAGAGGTTAAAGTGCATTAAGTTTGGTCGAGTCTACAGAATTAGAGAAGAAGACCTGCAAGATTTCCTCAAAAAACAAACACAAACAGAGTGAGCCAAGCACTTATTTCCCCCTCCACGCCAAATGTTATTTAATTGTTTTTCCTGCGGTAGGTTAATCTCACTAAAAAAGGATATTTGTCCTTATTGCATGGTGGATTTGGGCGAGGCGAGGGAGGCGGTGGAAATGGAAGTAAAAGGCAAAAAAGTGGCACCGGTAAAAAGAAAGTACACATTTTTCTCTCTACTTTCTCGCTAATTACATTGCTTGTCGTAGATCCCGGAAAGTAAGGCCTGAATGTTAGGGAAGTCTTTGTTGTTGCTCTCTTCCACCAAGCGATTGAAGGCTTCTACAATACTTTGCATATTCGTTGAAGCAACAGCTCCGCCATAGCCATAAAGCATTTTGTATCTTTGCATGCGGTCCGTACCTGCGGATTCAAGATTATAATAAAGTTCACTATCATTCAGAATATTTAAGGCACTTTGAAGAGTATAGCTCTCACCGGAACCAGAAAGACTGGCAGGAGTTTCCGGGTCTTTCACCTCTGTGGCGGCGATTTCTTTTTCCGTAGTTAAATAGTCCCAAGCCCGGATCATGCTTTGACCAATTGCAGTCATATCTTCATCGGCCTTTATTGTGGTAGAAGGCGTAGCGGTTTCTTTTACAGATTCCCAAAAGGAACTTTCTGTGCCAGTATCAATTTCCCATTTAAAGCTTTCTAAGGTCTTTACAAAGTCCGTAATAGGCTGTGTAAGTTCCGCCCATGGGCCTTCATCACAACCGGAATATTTAATGATACGATCATCATATTTTTTGCTCCAGTTTGCAAAATATCCAGCTAAAACATCTTCACCAACTCGCTTTTCTTTGACTACAAAAACATTTTCCATATCCGTTTTAAGCTTTGCGAGTTTATCAGCCTTTAAAGTTTGTAAGTCTTTTGCAGTTTTAATATTTAACGCTGTTGATTTTTGTATGTTTCGCACAAAATACATTTCCATCAAAATTTCGTGATACTTGGTTTTATAATCGGATGTATTTGCGCAACTAAACGCGGCACTTCTAAAATTATCTTTTAAATCCTCAAGCTCGGCATCCAGCTCAAGAATATCATTCAATTGGCAGTAACCGAGCGAGAATAAATCATGAAAAGTTTGAGTTCTGGTGTTCTCACTGCGCACACCCAAAATAAATACATAATAATCATCCATACACATCTTGATGCTACTTTCCGCTTGCACAAAACTTGGGCTCAAAAGTCCTAATAAAAATAATCCGATGCTTAAAAAATATTTAATTTTCATCCTCCGCAGTAGGTTTTATTATTAAGAGATTTTAGTGGCGCCTGATCTATTAAATATGTAGCTTCAAGGGCTGATTTAAATCCCTCAAAGTAGCTTAGCATGGTATAAAGTTCGGCGGAAACTTGCGTGTACATGGTATTTAAATTTTCCGTATCCGCACTAAATTCATATTCTTGGTAAGCCTCTGTTTTTGTAGCCGTAATTTGGTTGGAAGCCTCAATGCAACGTTTTTGAACTTCTTCCAAAGTACTACCGGTACCGGCCACATCATACAAATTCAAAATGCTTTCACAGGCCATATCGGACAAAGTTTTTTTGAATGTGTTATCAGAGCCACCGGGGAGTGGAAAACCCGCAACCGTAAACAGCTTTGTTTTTAAGGCATCGGTGTCTTCTTTTGGAGCATCATCCGTCTCATCTCCTGGATCCAAATCGATAGGTTTTTTTATTGCATAAACATTAAAATCCAAATTTAAAAATGTACCGGCTCCTTTACAAGTTGCATCTTCAAACCAATTCATAGAAAGCTTGCCCGGAACCAAACTGTGGCTCAAGGTTTCCGTCATATACTTGTTTATAAAAGTCAGATGGCAGGTGATGCAATCATCGCTTTCCGTGTAATCGCGCTGGACGGCCGGATCTTCTGTTTCTGTAACCAAATCAACCGTTATGCAAAATATATCTCCGCAAGGCAGAGAGCGACTAAAATCACCCTTTTGGCCTTCAAGCTGAGAAATGAAATTAGAAAGACTTTCTAAGCTGGCTTGGACTTTTGTTACGGTGTCGGAAGTTCCATCATCACTAACGGTTTCTGCGGAGCCCGTGAGCCCATCCCTCCAAGGAATAATCACGGAAAGATCAAGCCCGGAGCCTGGCCTCACAGTATCCGTTGGAGCCTCTTCAAATGCAGTGATTGCTTCTTCAAGTTCACTGTCGCCGGTGCACGCATAAGGGCTAGCCGTGTCCTCGCTCAACACAACGGCTTCATCAACAGTATCTTCATCCAAAGACGCCAAATCCACACTATCTCCACCGCTTCTATCCGGATAAGTGATGTAGTCTCCAAAAAGCACATAGTGAATCATATCCAAGTCATACAAAAGATCTATATTTGCAGAATCCGACAAATCGTTATTTATAAACATTTCACTCGCAAGGGCCTGGTAACCCAACTTGCGATTACTGCGCTGCAATTCAAATTCTTCTTGGTAAGCATCCACAATATATGTGTATTCATCCTTTACAACTTCTTGGGTCAAAACTAAGTTCAAATTTTCCTCGGCATCGGCAGAAGGCTTTGCATATTTTGTATAATAGTTTCTTATAACAGCCTCTGTCTCCGCACTAAAATCATTAGCGGAAATAAACGACTCCATAGTCTCATCTGCCTTCGCCTTATCCTCTTCCTGCGAAGCCGCCAATGCGTCAATATCTCCGGCACTTGCATCTATTTTAGCCTGTTTATTGTCGATTATTGGTGTGACGTCTCCATCTATAACGATTTTTTTAAGATCATCTTCGCTATACTCGGTCCATTTGGCGATTTCCGCTATAGCGCTATCTTGCGGAGCCCACAGCACATTCTGGTACATAAAAAGATAAAGATTTTTAAACGGCATATCTTCCTCGGTAGATAATTTTTTAAGCTCCTTCGTGTCGCTGGAATAAGTTTTATTTATACCGGCTTCCGTGAGTATTCTTTCTGTAATTTCATCTTGAGTAGAAAGCGCATACGCACTAATGGTCATGCCAAGCACTGCACTAAATAAAATTCCGACTATAACGAAAACAAAATTTTTCATTTGCATTGAGCGGTTGTTGCGCCGTTAAATTTTGATGGATAAAGTTCCAAAATACCGCGGATTTTTGTCAGATTATTTTTATAATCAACCATATTTATAAACAAATCACTAAGTTCACTATGCAGTGGATAAACAGTTTGGAGTTGATTGTAGACGGCAAGCGTTAAATCTACACCATCACTTGCAACCGCAATTTGATCCTCAAGAGTTGTATTTTGCGCCTCGGCATACGTGGCGCCGGTTTTTAAAGACAGCGTTTCTTCGGGGTCAAATTCTATTTCTTGTGTTTTGCCCGCTAAATATTTTTCAAAAGAGGTAAGGTTCTCATTCAAAGCCACGGCAAGACAATAAGTGGACAAGTTGCTAAGGTCGCAACCGTCATCGGATGGAGGAAAACTAACGAAGCCATATTCACCGGAATCTTCATCAAGAAGTAACTCAATATATGTATTTGTGATTTCGTTAGCTTTTAAATGATATCCCACAATTGCATCCTCAAGACTTGCAAATTCAGTCTCATAATAATCATCGGTTATACCCGTTAAATCCGCTTTAAAGAGCTGTGGGTTCACATACTCAACAAAAAATCCAAGCACGAATGCGAGAACAAAAAATCTAAAATATTTTTTTAAAAAAGTTTTCATTGGGTAAGACATTGGCGAGCATAACAATATAAATTGCTATCCATTTGATTAAAAAGTTTTGGGAAAGTGGAATGGAAAACTTCGGATAAATCTTCAATGTCCGCATTCATTGCTTTAAGTCCATCCACTATCTCGAATGTAGTTTTACTTGTAGAGGATCCAAGCAAATATCTTTGTAAAAGTACTTTTATATACTCCAAATATTCATCTCGTTTTTCACTGCAAACAATAGCTTCTTCCGCTGCAGTTTTAAGATCTTCCGCACTATTTATATTTAAACTTTCCACATAAATTGTATCTATTGAATCTTTTGTGGCGCGGTACATTATCATTGCGGATTCCATTTGTTCACTGGACGGCACATCCACCCTAAAAAATTCCTCCAAAAATTTTTCATATGCGGTAACGGCAACATAGCCATTATCCACCATACTTTTTGCGCAGGCATTTGCAGTATCGCCAGTGCCGGTAGTCGTCTCTTCCGCAAAAACAATAAACGCACCACACACGGCCAAAGCGATCAAGAGAGCAATATCTAAAAATATTTTTTTATACATGGGAATTTATTATGGCGTGGTTATTTCTACTTTATTGCTTATTCCAAGCACTTCATCGAGCTCATTCTTGATTATAGCAAATACTGTGTCGCCCTGTAGCAAATCTTTTAAGAAATCGATATTAGATGGGCAAGGACAAGAACTGCATGCGTCTCTAAGTGCATAAATTCCACTGGAAAGTACTGTACTTGTATCTTCAAAATCATCTTCCGCATAAAGTGGATCACTACCACGCAGAACCTCTGTTCCGTCCGGCACACCGCCGGCATCAGTATCCGGATTGTAAGCATCTGTGCCATATTTAACTTCTTCATCATAATTTATAAGGCCATCGCCATCGCTGTCCAAATCAAAACAATTGTAAGCATTAAGCACACGCACAGACATCTCTACAAATTCATAACGAGTAACGGTATGCGTAGGATCTAAAGCCTCTTCCTCTGTTAAAATATAGTTTTCAATTCCGGCTGTTGTTTCACCGGTCATATAAGGACTCAAATCTTTTGCAACTTCCATATAAGGCACATACCAAGGCTCTCCGCTTAAATCATCCGGCAGTTTAATAATGCCTTCAGAATTAAGGGCCTCCAGCATAATTTTTGTAGCTTCAGCTCGAGTGATCGTATTATTCGGCTTAAATGGCGCCATTCCATTTACATCGATTTCACCCAAATAACCAGTAATCAAAGATTGAATAAAGGCCTCTTTGGTGTGTGGATAATACCAAGCCTCAATATCCAAAATATCATTGAATACATTTGGTGATAGATACGCTTCATCGGAAGGCACAATACAAAGTATTCCAAGCACGATTTTTGCAAACTCCGCGCGATTGATTTTATTGTCCGGTTTAAAGTAGCGTTTACCATCCACCAAATAGCCTTCTAAAATTCCACGTTCAACCATTTCTGCAATCTTTGTATAAAGAGCATCATCCGCAGACAAATCCTCAAAGTACAAATGCATATCGGCACCAAGAGACTCATGCGCTACGGTAGGAGAGGCGGGGAATCCAATATCATCGGTGGTATCAATTGTTACAGTTTGTTGTGACCCAGGCCAAATTTCACCATCAAACACTCCATTGTCATAAATTTCTATAATTAGATACTCATCCAGGGAAGAAGCCACGCGTTTTTTGATTGTGTAGCGGTCATTAAAAATAGAAATATTTCCATTATTGCCAACCATAAATTCAATACTTCCAAAATTGTCTTTTGCAAACAGCCCACTATCCGTAAATTCATAACCATCACGATTTTGAAGGTAAACGGTAACGTCGTTATGCAAAGAAAGATCATAAGTACCGAGCGATTGACTTAGTTCTTCGACGCTTCCATCGCTATCTGCCACAAACACAAAATTTGCCATGCTGGTGCCGGAAGATTTTTCATACACGGTGAGCCTGGACGGCCAATCATAAGAAGAAGCAAAAGCTTCCACATCATAAGCCTCATCATAAACCATCACTTGGCGCGTTGTTGGGTTAAATTCTGCGATTTTATTTCCATTCGCATCATAAACCGCGATTAGATCAGAATCACTTAAAGTGATTTCAAAATTTCCATTTTCGTCTGTTGTATAGCCTGCGCCAATTTCCATTTGAGCGCCCTCTCTCTCACGCACTAAATGGAATGGGAATACAGGGCTAGATGGATCGGTTGTGCCACTAACACTGGAGGTGGTAGCGGAAGCAATGCTTATGCCAGGCACAAAAATATTTACTGTGACCTCCGCACTTGCTGTATTGCCGGCGGAATCACTTATATAAAGAGTTACGGTTTTTGGATCGGTGCTTGTGTAAGGGCCAACTGTTGCGTTAAGCCCAATCACTTCATCATCATTATTAAAAATCCCATCACCATCCGCATCAACGGAGGCATCCAAATCCCAATATGCATCCACAATTTCACTCTCGCCATCAAAAGAATTTTCTGCAGAAATTGTAGTTGTGGAGAAAATTGCCAAATCGATTTCCCTATCGGAAACTACCGGGAATGGGGCTGAATCATCCGCACAAACTTGAGGATTTAAAAGTATATTGTCGGACAGTGTTCCAATTGTTCCATCGGAATAAATTGCCCGCGCAACTGTGTAGTAAGCCCCATTTTCCACGTCTACGCTGGAAGAAGGATTCTCCGGATTGATTAATTTATCAAACACAAAGAGTTCATTTTTATCCAAATCAATTATAGCGCCCTCACTTGTTTTAATTTCGGCAGAGCCAAGTAGCCCGGAAACTTCCACAAATTCATTTGCAAAAATTTCCATACCCGTCTCTAAATTTTGTTCATCTATTTTTCCAGACAAATCAATCAAATAAGCGCTTCCACTATCAATTCTAACAACGCGATTAGTCTCTTGTCCCAAAGAAAGCAAAGTGTAAGCCGGCAATTCAAATTCCGTATCAACAGAATCGACACTAATTATAAGCACGGTATCTTCAATAGTTTGTAGCGTGATAGGATCGCTGGTACTCATTTCGCCACTTGCAGTTACAAGTGTGCGTACATAAGCATTTTTGAGTTTGGCATCGCCACTTACACGGTTAGCATAAACACGGCTCTCCTTGGCATTGGGAAGTGTGGAAGCACCCTCTTCCTCATTGAGTAAAAGTAAACGTTTCACATTGTTTCTTGGATCGGCATTTTGTGCATCCAAAGAATCATACAAACTGAGTTCATAACCAACTGATGTAGGCGGAGCACTAAAGGAGAACGATGATGATTCATAGTCATTATGACCAGCCTTTAAGTCCTTAACATTGCCATGCGGTGGTGCTATTTCCGCAAGCTCATAAAACCCGGGATCACTGGAAACATAAGATAGGGAAGGCTCATTTGTGTGATTTTCCTTGCTATAAATATCGCCACCCATAGAGTACACAATATCTTCGTCACTATCTCCATCCAAATCTATAAATATAATACTGGTTTTTTCGTCCGATTCCGCCGTATAAGCCGTTAAACGAGTGCTTATTCCAAGCTCGGAATTGTACAAATAAAGGCCGGTATTAAATGCCTGCGCGGAAGTACCCAAACTCAAATCATCCAGCACACTGCCGGATTCGGAAGCTAAAATTGGCTCTTCGTTAAGCGTGTCCATGGAGTCCACGAATTCTTGCGGATCCCAATTAAAAGACCTAGAAAATTCATCCTCAGTCTCATTTCCGGCTAACAAATAATCGGCATGCGCGTCCTCATTTGAAAGATAACTTAGGAAAGACTCACTATCCATAGAGCCCATCTTCTCCGTACCTGCATCCAAGGTATCGGTATAGCTAATCAAAGAATTACGCATTTTAAACACAGAGGCAAGTGGCGTATCCTGAATCTTTGCCAAAAATTCTGAGTCATAAGAAGAGGGGTTCGATTTTATCTCATCATAACGATTAAGTAATGGATCATCGCTTGCGAGTACTTGATTTGTTGCGGTTAAACGAACCTCGGACGGAAGTGTATCTGCCCACGCATCAATACCATTTTGTAAACTTTTTAGCGTGTCTCTAAATGTAATTAAATTTTGTGAAACAATTGGCATGTCCAAATATTTCTTTGCATCGTAATAGTTATAAGCTTCGTCGTCAGAGACGCCTTCGCCTGTTACTTCCGCCTCACCCTCGCCAGTGACTTCCATTTCATTTACATCCATATCTACTCCTGCGTCCACGTCCAGATTTATATCAAAAGTATTAATGGCTCTCAAAATGGCCTGTTGCAAAAGAATCATTGGTTGATTTATGTCTTCAACAAAATCTGCACTAAATTGATTTGTTTGGTCACCTATATTTTTAACAAAATCAAAGATTCCACTAAAATCCGTTGCCAAGTTTAAGTACGTACTGATTTTTATTGATTTTAAGAAATCATAATTTAAAGCGGGCCATTCAACAGTAAGCGCTGTATCAAAAGCCATAATTGCTCCGGAAGAACGCTCAGTTAAATCCTCAATTTTGGACTTGAGCATAATCTCCGGTGTTGGCCAAAACCCCTGCCTGATTATGCAAATAATTTTGAGCACACTGCTCGCTATGTTTAAGCTAGCCTTAATTTGAGGATCAATCTCTGGAATCGATGGGGGGGGTGGCAGAGATGGTAAATTTGGTAGTGAAAGCGGTGGCAACTCGGGCAGAGCAAAATCAAAATTAAACTCAGGTAAAGTTGGGATATTAAGATCGAAATTAAAGTCCAAATTAATGTCTCCGCTTGGGAAAATAAGACGTGGGATTTTAGGTATATCGATGCGTTCCGGCACAAAATGTATGTCCGGCCAAACAATATCCACACCAGCCTGTATGCTGGAAACGTCAATTATTATATCTGGCAATTTTGGCAGTTCTATAACAGGAAAGTCCGGAATAAAAATCAACAAATTGAACAGGAACTGAAGCCCGCTCCAACGTTGATTTGTACACTTGTCACATGAGTCCATAAAATCTCCGGCAAGGTCAATCAATATTTGCCATCCATCCACTATCTTTTTAAGGTCAACAGCCCACTGTGCCCAAGCTTTTGCACGGTTTGCATTCTCCAGTAAATAGCCGGCTGAATATCCCAAAATCGCATCCAAATAACATATTATCGATTTTGCAAAATACGCCTCAATATTGCGTATCATAAGTATTTTTTCCGGGATTTTTTTATATCCCTCAAGTACTGCAAGATTTGCCTCAATTGCAAGTATCCCGGTATTGACTGCAGATTCCATTTCCCTTACTACTTCTTTTTGGGCATCTGTGACATTTGTCCTTAAATCAAACTCGGCCTTAAATCTTTTCCAACCTTCTTTTGTATCATTTACCCAAGCCTCCCAGTCTTTTTGCACAAGCTCGATTTCTTCTTTAGTTAAATTTGGGTAGCGTATGTAAACGGACTCCGTCTTTATATCAATAAGAGGGAAGGCGTTCGCCATATTAAGGAAGTCTTCGAGGCCAAGTATGCCACTTTTTAACACTTCAATCTTTGTTTTTTGGTCGAGGTCAATAACGTTGCCATTTTGATTATCAAGCGCCTTTTGCCCAATTCCAGTGAATTCTGTGGTAAAGCTCTTTGGGTCCGGATAGATAAAAGTTACATCCGGCAAATCCAGCATTTTAAAGAACTCAATTTTTTGCGCCTTCCACCATTCGGTAAAAATTGATGGGAAGCCGGGCACTTGAATGTTCGTATTTATGGCAACTTGTGGCACATAAGCGGAGAAAACAGCACTACCCAAACCGCCACTGCCACCGCTTGTTTGTGAAGAATTATCCACGTTCATAGCGGAAGTGGAATCTGTGGACGTAGCGAATGCAGAAGCTTTGGACAAGGCATTTGTAACAAAACCATTTATTGCATCGCAAACGCCAAGTGCCTGCATCACAGGAACGGAAATTGAAATACAGTCCCCACCCATCCAAGGTCCAAAACACACGCTCATTCCAAGCCCGAGAGTTGTGGTTGGAGATAAATAAAAACGGAAAATATTTGAGCCATAACAGCCTTTTAAGAAACACATTGATGCAATTAAAGGCGGGTAAGCCAAGAATCCAAAAACCGGAGTTCCAAAATCAAAAGCAAGCGGGGTGCCAAATACCGGATCGTGGAAAAGTCCTGGCGCAAAAAATGCAATGCTACCGGGGAATGCAAGACATCCTCCATTACAGGTAAGCACGGACACAATTTTTTCGACTTCATTGGTAAGCCCTTTGATTTCTTCCTCAAGCAAGCTTATTTTGAGATCAAGTTCAAGCGTGGCATCCGTGGCGTCCTCCGAACTGAGCGTAACTTCATCGGGAGCGACATCAGCAGAAGCACCGGCATCCAAAACCAGCGAAGGATCCAGCATCAAATCATTTCCGGAATTCCAAGTGTCCACAGTGTCATTTAATCCATCTCCATCGGAATCATTGGCGCTAACAAACATTTCATCAGCCGAGTAATAACCATCGCCATTGTCATCGTTTGCTCCAAGCAATTCTTTTATTGGATCATAACCGGTGTAGCTAACCGGTATGCCTTTATCGGGGTCCATACCTTCCACAAAATCCGGAATGCTATCTCCATCTGCATCGGAAAAAGGATTGAGTGAGCTATCAGCAGAATCCTCCTCCCTTTCCAAAGAAGTGTAAGAACGTTCCTGATAACTTATTTTTTTATAAGAATCCCCAAAAAGTGGAATGGCAGAATCGCTTCCCCCCGTGCTGTATCCATCGGAATAATAAAGCATGACCTGTCCGGAACTATTCCCATCTAAAGAAATTGCCATATCCGCATAGTTATCATCCTTGTAATCACTGTAAAAATCTTGTCCTAGCATTACAGAAACCGCAGGTAAGGTTCTAACAGTGCTCACATAAGTTAAAGTAACGCTTTCCTCGGGGGATAAACTCAAAGGCCCATAAATAAATGGATGAGAAATGTCTCCGGGTAATTTGCCGGCCTCACTATTGCCGGCACCACAATCCATGCACGCAAGGGAATCACTATCGAAAGTAAAGTAATCCCCGAGACTGTCTGAAACATAAACATCGGACAAAGTTCTTGGAGATATATTTTTTATCTGGATTGTATTTGTAATAGTATCGCCAACTTGTGCGGAACCGGAGTCCACATCCACCATCGTTTTTGTTACGGCAAAATTTGTTGAAGTATCGCTAGAGTCGGAATAAGCAAAATCAGTATTTACTTTACGACTTACAGCCTCGCCATCACTTACGCCATTAACTTGCAAGGTAAAATCATTATCAACTCCAAGCGAATCAATAAAGGCCTGCAAATCTTCATCAATAACATCGGAACTTTCTGTAAAATCAGTGGTTTCTATTGGCAGAGAAACGGAACCGTCAGAGACACCAAGGTAATGCAAAATGGTATCGCCAAAAAGATTTTCCGAAGAATCTATTTTGAGCCCAAAATCCTTAATTTTCGTTGCATCCTCTAGCGTCCCATGATTATTCCAGACGGTGTAAAGTACCATATTCTCATCCACTATCGCAAGGTCATCATAATCGTCATTATTGAGGTCAAAAACCTCAACTTGTTTTGGCATACTTTCAATATCGAGCGGAGCATTTTTTGCCACAAACCCACCCCCTATATTTTCAAAAACATAGGAGCACATTTCCTCCGCATAACATGCCTCTTTTGTAACAATAAACAAATCATCCAGCCCGTCTCCATTAAAATCACCGGTATCGATTGAACTTATTCCATTCTCAACAGAAAGTATTGTTCCGCGATTATTTAATCGATTTGGGCTCTTTAAATTTTCCAGCACATCGATTTGTCCATCTTCATAAACGGCGAGCACATCTTTTTGACCATCTCCGTTGTAATCGTTAGCGAGAAGCGTCAAAAGCTCATCTTGATTGGCATAAACTTGTTTGCCAACATCTGTGCTATAGCCAAGCTCATTTATTTCATTTGCACTTGTTAATGCGATACTTGGATCCCCAAGTACCACCCCAATTTCCGAAGTATAGAAAAGATTTGAATTTCCAACACTGTTTCCACTGGAAAAAAGAAGTAGATGTTTATTCTCATTCTCCCATCCTATAGTGCCATCAATGCCAGAGGATTCAATGCTACTGTAGCCCATAGAAGGCAACATCTCATTAGAAAGAGGTTCGTTTGGATCAATGAGCCCGAGCCCCATTGCATCGTTTGAACTATTGCCACTGGGCATGCTCACAAATCTATGCAAAGTGTCGGCTTGAGGGCGAATATAAATTCCGGCAGAAAGCGTTTTAAAATCGCTCAAATCAAAATCACTTTCAAGCAGTGTCACATCTTTATTCCACGCGGAATTGTAAGAGATTTTAAGGACTTGTTCGGTATTCTTAAGAACCACAAAAGAAAGTCCATTCGCAGCTCCATTAACACCAAGACTAAAGCTGGGATCAACCACAAGGACCTGCCCATCTTTTCTGATTTTCACCGCACTGGCTAAGTCGTCTTTAAGCACAAAACCCCCATCTTCATTTTGAGAAATGCTGTAGGTGCTATCTGCGCTAAGAAGTTCCGCGGAAACGGAATTATTCCCATCCGGCAAAACAAAAAATGCTTCACCAAGCAAAATATCATCCGGGAACGAACGCCACCTAATCACAGTCGGCAAAGAGCTACCTGCGGATGAAACACTTAGTGTGAGAAGCGAATCTTCAAACAAATCTATTGAACCGTTTGCATCCATTGTAACCAGACGTTTTTTTGGTGCAGGATCGGAAACCAAACTTGTAACGGCCTGTGTCTTACCGTTAAAAGTCATCCATCCACCAATATAATTTTCTTGAGTGAAGTCTCCAAAAGATGCACCCAGTAGGGAAGCATAAAGCATCTGCGGAGACATTTGCGCAAAATCACTTCCACTTACCACGTATTCAATGTAACCGCCCCAAGTACCGGAAATAAGCCCGCTCGCAGAAGCCACCAAGTTTATTTTTCCGCTTATATTTTTAGTTTTAACTGTGAATCGGGCCGAGCCTTGATTCAAAACAAAAGTACCGGTGGATAAAATCCCAAAATCCTTAGTTGCATCGGTAAAACGAATTGTGCCTGTGGTGCTACTATCGGTTTTTGCAAAATTTCCATATTCGTCATAGGCTTCCACAACAAACTTTTCCATTTCATCAGCTTCCAAAATGCTTGCATTCTCAACCTGCCTTATTCTAAGTTCATACGCCTGGCTTGGCTTTAAAATAAATGGCGCACTACCTGGGCTAAGCCCAGGGCTTCCCGCCATAATAAATCCTGTTCCCGCCAAAGTACCGGGAAGCAAATTAACTTGGGCCTGGCCATTCACAAAAGATACCGATTCATTTTCAAAAGAACCAAAAGCAGGATCGCTCAAACTAAGATTAGCTTCACCTTGGTATCTTTCAATAACACTCCCAACATTTGGATCAATAACAGATAAACTAAGCACTTCGCCTGTCGTTCCGCCAGCAAGTAAAAAGTCTTTTTGTGGAATAACTTGAATCGTCATATCCTCAAACATTTCAATTTGGAAGCTGGCTTTAATTTCTGGGTTCTCAGTTAAGTAAGCATCAATTGTGCCGATTCCGGCAGACAATCCGGACAGAACACGGAAATCCAAATAACCATCCGGCGTAGTAACTTGCAAACCATCCGTGCTCGCGTCTTCATCACTTAAATCAAGTAGCGTGAGATTTTCATCTGTGCTCAACGTGACTGAATAAAAATCATTACTAGCCAAATTAGAAAAAGCATCCAGCAAACGCACCCTGGCATCGGTAATTCCTTCACCACCGGCAGGCAGGGCGGAAGAATCAGCATTTATTTTTAAAGACGCAGTAGCACCCGGATAAACCTTAATCACAGAATCTTCAGAAGGTAATGATCCATCGGTAATGAGCGCGGAAACATTAACTTCCCCGGCAATTTGTGAACTTGCAAATACAGTTTCAGCTATGCCATTTTTTACTTGCACACGCTTTCTTCCAACTTCTCCAAATTCAGGGCTGGAAAGCACAAATTCAATCACACTGCTACTATCCTCAACATAAATTTTATCATCTTGGTCGCGTATTTCCGCACGCACAAATAAACTTGATTCGCCATCCGCAGGCACTTCATCCGTAAAAGTATTTACGGAATCAATGGAGGCCCCGCCGGAAATAGCAATTTCTTCATAATCGGCGGTATCGGAAACGGCATACAAACCACTTTCAAGGTCCAAATCGCCAAAATCAGAAAAATCTGCACCAGAAACAACCTCATCAATTGGGAAATCATCACTTGCATCAAGCGGATCGCTTCCACGCATTACTTCATCAAAATCATTCACACCACCGGCGTCAGAATCCGCAAGATTCGGGTCTGTTCCATAAATTGCAGTCTCTTCCGTATCACTCAGTAAATCCTCATCCGTATCAACTTCTCTGCAGTCTTTGGCCTCCACTAAGTTAACCGCCATCATCACAAACTCCGCACGAGTAATTGATTCATTTAGCCATTCATCGGTAAGCAGAGCCCCCTCCGGGAACAATTTATTTGCATTTGCAGTGCTAACATAAGAATCGTACCAATTTATATAATCGGCAGATGTGGCCACGCTAAAGCCGGCAGTTTCCACAAGCACTTTTGTGGCCTCCGCCCGGCTAATATATTTTTTTGGGATAAAGTAACCGGTTTCCTCGCCACCTGCATAACCGGAAACAATTCCATCAATTTTTGCCTCCGCAATACAGGCCAAAAGATTTGGATTTATATCAGCGTCAGGGAAGGGATTTTTATTGTATTCGCCAAGCAAAGTGCTCTCATAATCCGCAGAATAGTGGTCACATTGTTTGCAAATGGAACCCAAGTCTATTTTTACAAATTCTTCACGAGTGATTGGATTATCAGGCTTAAAACTGCCATCTTCATATCCTTTAACAACTCCACGCAAATAAAGTACCGCAAGATCATGGTATGCGGAATGTTCCGGCCCAATATCGTTAAAAAGTTTTTCACCACTCACTAGTGGATCAAAGCCGGAAAAAATTTCCGTGCCGTCAGTATAAGAATCGCCATCCGTATCCGCCTTGGAAATATCCGTCCCGATTGTCCATTCTTCCAAATCATCCAGCCCATCCTCATCTGTGTCTGCAATTACGGATTCTGCACGCGCAATTTTAAACAGACCGCTTATCCACTCCAAAGGGCTAAAAGAAACTGCATCATAGCCTTCATATGCACCAGTTGGAGCCACAATACTGCCACTGGTAAATACAGATTTTATTGTGACTGTAAAAATAGTTTCACCGGCACCGTCTACAACATGCAATGGATCGTAAACATTTATTTCGCCGGGATTATCAAAAGCTAGCGAGTAGCCATCGCTTAGCGCAATTTGTCCGATTTTTGTAACTATCCCAATATCAATTCCGGCATCTTGCAAAACCACACCATTTTCCGCCGTAACCACCAAAGAATCTTCGCCAATTTCTTGCACAAAAACTCCCGCTTCACCGTCTCCTATGGAAACATCTTTTTCTGTAGGGATCATAAAAATAGTACCAAAAACCGTACCATCCGGGCCCTCAACCAAAATTCTTGTTGGCAAACTGGTAGTGGCTGGGGCAAGGCGTGCATCTGCACCACGTAAAATTAATTTCCCGGTCAACGGATCTAAAACGGCCACAACGATTCCATCTGCATCATAAATCTCAATTTTATTTCCGGTCTGGGCGTCACTTGAATCATTTATTTGGTCGGCAGTGGTATAAGTTGTAACTTTAACTATTTTGCTGGCAACCAAACCACTCAAGGGATTTGATTTATAAACATCACTTCTATTAACCGGCACGGCCTCAACAGTAAAATCTCCGGCTTCGGCGCTAAGTAAAGTAAATACGGCAACTCCACCGAAAACTTGCATGCTCGAGGGTCCGCTCACAGAAACACTATTTTCTCCGCTTGTAATTTCCAGAGCTACTTCCGTGTATGAATCATAAACGTTTAAAGATCCGTCCGCATTGTTTGAAGAAACACTCACCACAAAATAACCCGCCCCGCCGGATTGCAAAGTACTGTTATCCTCGCTCGTAAGCGCCAGTGAAGCAGTCGCTTCGCTTGTGTCCGGCACGCCATTGTTATCACCATCCGCACCGGAATCAAAATCTCCGGAGTAACCGCACGTCTCACCGCCTTCATAAGTATCTAAGCTGGACAAAGATTTTTTAACTTCCTCTAACCATTCTTTAATAGCGGTAATCCATTCAGACAAAACCACCGGTTCCATATCGGAAGCGGAACCTTCACCATCATCAGTTTCTTCTTCCTCAAACTCTCCGCTAGGATCATTCCACTCAATATCCTCCTCAGTAAGTGGAGTGTCGCCGTTAAAGCCAAAACTCATGTTTGTGGCATCTCCATTTGCAATCAAAGATACCATCTCGTAACCATCGCGAGCTTTAGAACTTATTGCTTCCTCATCACCCAAATAATGCGTTAAAATGTATTCATGTTTTTCGTCTATGCTCATGCGATACCAAGCAAGTGCATCTTCAAGTTGATAAATATTAAAGGCATCAATAAAACCCGGGACATCCGAAGCAAAAGCCTCTCCGCCCGCCACGCCGGCAAGCGCAGAAGACAAGGTGGACAACTGATCGGTAATATCAGCAAAGGTGGATGCATCAAAAACATTCACATATCTTAATTTTTGTGAGATTTTTGCGGAGTCGATAAAAGACACACTGCGCGTTTCATTAATAGGCAGATTAGCCGAAACGGCAGTTTTGATTTGTGCATTTAATACAGCATCCTTTGGCTGAGTATTTTGATAAAAAGAAGAGATTTTTTTTGCCTCATTTATGTCCGTTGTGTAAACGCTAGCCTCGGCGCTTGAGTCTTCATGCAAATAATATCTATCCAAACGCACGTCCACTTTTGATACGTCACCCATGCCTTCTCCATGGCTAGGATTTTTTACACGTATTTGGCTGTCCGCGAGTGCCAAAAAAGTATCTATATCGTCATTACTAAGGTTATGTAGCCCATAATCATCCAGCAAATTTGTGACTGTATATTTGCGGTCATCATCGCTGGCCAAAATATCGAGCTCGCTAAAATTTTTGCGCAAAACAAAACTGGATGGACTATATTCTTCTCTTTGCCCCGCAACCTCTGCCAAGAAATCCGCATAAGAAGAATCAGCACTCGTTCCTATTTCTTCACGATTTTTGCGAATATAACTGGATAACCAGTTGTTGAAGCTCCCCACAGAATACGAATAAGCTCCAAAAGTCGTCCATTCTCTAAATTCAAAACAGGCTTCAGGCCCAACTTCCCATCCGCTTGTATCTTTATCAGGATCGGCAGGAAAAACTTCATGAGCGTCAAGAGCTCCGCCAATTACTCGTACATCTTCTGTTGCGAGCACCGGGGCACAAACTTCCGGGATATCTTCTTGGTAGCTTGCAAACTCCGGTATGCAGTTTTTATAATCCTGTACCTCACTGGTACTTAAGTCTTTTTGTTTGGTGCTATACATCTTATTAAACTGCACAAGTTGTCCACCATCCTCATCACTTCCTGCAAAAATCGTACACTGCGCCGGATCATCTATTCCCCCCCAATGTTGTCCATAAACATAAACTTCCTCCGGGAAAGCAACATCAGGATCTAATGGATCAGAGGGATCTTCTGGGGGGATCATTACATCCAGTATCGACGTTGGATAACCGGAGTAGCTATGGTTTACAAACTCAACGCACAAATCGGTATCCAAATCTGCAGATAACCCCACGGACACATTCCTACATAAATCTTCCGGATCATTTTCTACTCTCACTCCATCTTCCGTATCATATGTTGTGTAATCTCCGGTGATTTCCATCATTCCTATAATCGGAATTTCTTCGGCCAAATTATCTTTCACAATTGTATTTAACCGGCCTTCAAAATAATCATTCACAACTTTCAGATATTGGAGCGTAACCTCATCTTTTTTGGCAATCAAAGATATTGCGGAATCATAATCGTTTTCTACGGTGTCCTCCCCGGTAACTTCTTGTGTAACATAACGACCGGTCTCATTCACAAGCCTATTCCAAACGCCTTGGGGTTTATCAAATAGTTCCACATAGCGACTGATAATTCCTTCCACCACGGTTTTTGCTTGTATATCCGGCAGGTTGGCAAACATATCCTGAGCCATTATTCCAATTGGATCCTCATCTATAAGCCCGTCACAATCCGCATCGTTATAAGCACAAGTGCCGGTTGCGCGTATCCCAAGCGGGCTCAACCAAACTTGCATTTCTGTAGATCCGTCTTCATCACAAAATCCATCCTCATCATCGTCCCACTCGGCATGGTAACTGCCGTCCGTGGCATAACAAGTAGCATTTCTATAATCTGCATTATAAAACTGGTCCACAAACATATTCGCCAAAAATTCTGTAGCCCGAGTGGCCTTCTCAAAACATTCCCCATACCACGTGCAAACATAAGAGTTCACAGTTTCATATGGCACTTTTTCATCCATCCAGTCGGATCCCACAATTATCTCCCAACCGGTGGGATAACCGTCCTCATCATGATCAATTGAATCGCCATTATCGTCTACTCCGCAAACGCCCGGACAACCGTCACCATTTAAATCGCCAGGGGCATCCTCATCCACCATTTTGTCTGCAAAAAGCATTGAGCCCGCATCGCCATACATGGCAAGGCTCCAACCGGCGTCATTATTGTTGTCTCCGGAATTGTCTTCATCAGTAAGCCCGTCGCCATCATTGTCTATTCCGTTAAAGCCATCTCCCAAATCCTCGTCCACAAGTCCATCGCTATCGTCATCAACTCCATTTGAAGCTTCTTCATCAAAGAAGCCATCTCCATCATTATCCAGCCCGTCGCCGGAACTAACCGAAGTTTGCATATCCGCATAAAGTTCGGACACTAAAGCATTTGTATATCTGTAATAAACCAAATCTTCCCACAACCCGGTGAATCTTTTATAACTTCCATAAGAAACAGAGTTCACTGTCGATTCCTCCGTAACAAAATCTCCAACAAAGGCTTTTTTATCAAAACTTGTATATTCGCTGTCGCCACTATGAAATGCATGATTTTTTTCAAAATAAGAAGCAATTAGATCGATTCCTTCCTGGCCATCAAGTGGAGGAACAATTAACCCATGCCAAACTTCCGCCTGCAAATTTTGCGCATTCGCATTTGGAATAAAATCTTGGCTTGTATCGTCCAAAACATAAGAAGGCTCCTCAAAATCGGTGTAGGGGAGCATGGATAAAAATCGATTTCCATTTTTATTAACGACCGGTACTGGCACATCGCCAACAATTACAACTCCGGAAAGTTTTGTTTGTGCGGAATCATTTGTATCGCCTTCAAAATAAAGTTTTTCAAGAAGTTTTTGAACGTCTACAGTGCCTTCATCGCCGGCGACTCTTACTATGATTGTTTTTGTATAAGGCATGGCAAGTTGCACGTCTTGCGCATAAGTTTCTATTTTCTCGGAGATTTTTGTATTGCCCAAAAAAGAAAAGAATCCACTTCCGCTTGAATAGGCACTCCAAGTCTGGGCGTCCACAAGTATGGCAACCAGACCATATAGAGTGTCATCTTGCTCAAAGTCACGTATCTCACCAAGCCCTCCTCCGGGATTATCTCTAAGCACTGTGCCCGCCCGTCCAACCAAACTTAGCGCATCCGCAATCTGTACAGTCGGCAAAAATCCGGCAAAAATAGTAAGAAGCAGGAAGGAGACAACGAATCTAATATACCATGGCGTATGGTAGTTTTTCCGCATGGCAAAATACTACCAAAAAAGCCCCCCCAAGAGGAAGGGCTTTTTAATCTATTAAGCAACATTCACAAACTCTCGTGAAAACTCACAAAAATTTAGCGACCAACCACGTAGATGGTGTCAGTACATCCCTCATCAGCCATTGTACTACAAAGCTTATCACTATTCTCGGAAAGGCGCGTACTAGCGGTATCAATAAGTGGGGTACTAATAAAATTATAATTATAAACTCCATCACCCTTGTCCTCAACATTAGCAAGGTTGGCAAAAAGTAGGTAGCCATTACCAGTACCTAGGGCAACATAACCATAGCCATCTGTACATCCACCTGCAGCAGCATCATCTGGATCAGACGGCATAGTTGTGAGGTAAGTAGCGATATCAAGTGTGCTAACACAACCAGCATCCGTCGGATATTCTCCATTGTCATCCGCATAAAATTCAAGCGCAGTTGCAATTTGTTGGAGGTCGGCTTTACGTTGAGCATCTTTTGCGCGGTCGGTTCCACCTGTTAATTTTGGCAAGAGTGCAACGGCCAAAATCCCAATAATGGTAATAACGATCAAAAGCTCAATAAGCGTAAAAGCTCGCTTAGGAGAAAAATAATTTTTCATTGTGTGGCGTGGTTAATTAACTGCAAAGATTTTACACGTTAAAAAAATCAAAATCAATAAAACGGGGAATGAAGGCTCTATTTTGCCAAGATAAAATTTTTACTTTTGAATTTTGGACCCGCTAGGTGAGTACGAGCCCCCGCGTCTGGGTGAGCACTTACTCACCACGCAATGATTTGATTTTTGCGCCACTTAAAGTTGCGTTTTTTGGATGTTTTTGTGAAGATTTTTGATGCAAATTTTGATAGGATTATAACAAGATTTTAACCTCTTATTCTATGAAAAATACCATTCATCAATCCAACAATTCCAGCACCCAACTTAGCGATAAAGAACTCCTAAAACTTTGCGAAGAATTTGGTCGTAATGCTCTACTTTGGCGAAGGAAATTTATTGGACTACTGCCGGAGGTAAAGAGGCGAAGGCTTTATGAAAAGCGCGGATTTGGGAGCATTTTTGAATTTGCATTTAAGCTCGCAGGCTTAAGCGAGGATCAAGTAAAAAGGGTACTTAACTTAGATGAAAAATTTGTGAATAAACCGGCACTGCATAATCTGTTGGTTTCGGGTAATGTTAGTGTAAATAAACTTGCAAGGATTGTTTCGATAGCAACGCAAGAAAACGAGGGGGAACTTGCGGAAACGGTAAAAATTCTTTCACAAAAAACATTGGAAACTTTTGTGCGTGATCAAAAAATGGATGGGTATTTCGAAGGGTCAAATGGCTTAGCTAAGCCATTATTCGAAGCAAAATCTGTGCGCGCGCACACCAACTTACCCCTGAATTTTGAACTTTCTGCGGAAGTTACCGAGGAATTAAATCGCCTAAATTCGCAGGGGCAAGATGTGAACAGAATCCTTGCGGATTTGCTTGACCAGAGAAAAGCAAAAATAGAGCAAGAAAAAGAAGAAATCGCAGAAGAAATAGCCAAGCAAACTATTTCCAGGCATATTCCTGCCAAAGTTCGCAAAATCCTCCACCAGGAATTTGGCACGAAATGTTCAATTCCAAACTGTACAAAACCTGCGCAGGAAGTCCACCACTCGCAAAGATTTGCACTGGCAAAAACTCACGATCCACGATTTTTGGCGCCACTTTGCCACGAACATCATCAACTGGCACATTTAATCGACCAAAAATACAAAAGCAAAGTGCTTAGCGGTGACAGCTAAACCAATTCACGGCATAGAATCCTCAATCTTCGTTGCGTCGCCAATCTTAAAATCACCACGGCCACAGCCACAGCCACAACGTAATCCATCAACCTTATATCACTGCCGACAAATCACTAAGTGCCATAATCGGTTGCATCACGGCGGCAACAACGAAGGCAACCAAAGAGCCCATAACAACAAGTATTATAGGTTCCATCAACTTGGACAAAGAAGCCACACTGTTGTCTACTTCACTCTCATAGTAGTCAGCAATTTTCCCGGCGACTTCATTTAATTTTGCAGTTTGCTCGCCAACCAAAACCATGGAAGAAACCATGGGAGGAAATAAAAAATCACTCTCCAGCAAATTTTCGCCGAGCGGAATTCCTTGGGCCACATCCTGTGACGCGAATTCGATACGTTTTTTATAAACTTCATTGCCAAGGGCATTCGCATTAATTTCCAGTGCTTTAACAATTGGAACGCCTGAGTTCATAAGACTCGCGAGCAGTCTCGCAAAACGCGCAACCATAAGATTTCTTATAATCTTGCCAAAAACCGGCAGGCGCAAAAGTGCAAAATCAAGACTGTACCTACCGGACGAACTGTTACGAACAATGGAAATTCCAACAAAAAATAACACGGCTAATATCAAAATTAAGGCCCAATAATGTTGTGCAAAATTAGAGCCTGCAATTAAATATTGAGTGGTCAAAGGCAATGCCTTTCCGCCCTGTGTAAATAAATTCATAAGTTGAGGCACAACCATGGTTAACATCAAAAATAAACACACGATCATTATCGAGACTATCGTTGCAGGATAAATCATTGCCCCACGCACTTTGGCAACAATACTCTCATTTTTTTCAACTTGCGCCGCTATATCTTTTAAAATTGTATTCAGACTCCCAGAAGCTTCCCCACTCGCCACCATTCCGCATTCGGCAGATCCAAAAACTTTTGGAAAACTTTCCATCGCATTCGATAAACTCTCTCCACTTTCCATTTTTAAAGCAAGCGCCCTAACGATTTTTTTAAGTCTCAAATTATGCAACTGATCGGAAAGCACGGCCAGTGAACGAATGATCGGCATGCCCGCATTTATCATTACGGAAAGCATTTGGAAAAACGTAACTTTATCGCGCAGAGTCACCTTTGTAATCCCAATTAAATACTCATTAAAGCGTGCAAAAATGTGGATTTTTTTGCCGGCATTTTCCAGATTGATAGCTCGTAAAGCTTCGATTCTAGCTTGGTCCTCCCGCGAAAGACCTATATCAATATGCGTAGCGGTTTGAGAATTTTGTATATCCATATTAAGCCGATTCCGGTCTAGCTACAGAATAAACTTCTTCCAGCGAAGTAATGCCCTCGAGAGCTTTAAGAATTCCAGCTTGTTCCAATGTAACCATTCCGGTTTTCATAGCAATGTCTTGTATTTCCATAACATTCGCATTTTTCAAAATCATCTCACGAATTTGATTGTTCATTTTTAACACTTCAAACAGTCCGACTCGTCCCAAATATCCCACTCCATTACATTGAGGGCAATCCCCCCCCCCAGGTCCATAAAATTGCATTGCTTTTAATTTTTCCGCATCATGCGGTTCGTCCGGGTGCAAATGAGACATGGCGGTATTAACAAGCTCCAAAGTTTGTGGATCAACTTGCATTGGTTTTTTACATTTATCACAAAGCCTTCTTACAAGACGTTGAGCCATAATTGCGTTAATTGTGGCTGTCATAAGAAAAGCCGGCACGCCCATATTTAAAATACGAGTAAGCGTTTCCACAGCGGAATTTGTATGGATTGTAGACAGCACCAAATGACCGGTCAGCGAAGCTTCAATTGCAACGTCCACAGTTTCTCTATCACGAATTTCTCCCACCATTATAATATCAGGATCTTGGCGAAGCGAGGTTCTAAGTCCAAACGCAAAAGTGTAATCAATATCAGGGTGTACTTGTGATTGATTAAGCCCATCCATTTGGATTTCAACCGGATCTTCAATCGTCAAAATGTTAACATTCGGCTTGTTTAATGTTTGTAGCGCAGCATATAAAGTTGTGGTTTTACCGGAACCTGTGGGCCCGGTTGTAAGCAAAATACCATTTGGGAGCGAAAGCGCTTGTTCAAAATATTTAAGTGCATTTCCGCTAATACCAAGCTTGTCAAAAGAAGGAATTTCTTTGGATCTATCTTGCAAACGCATAACAATTTTTTCTCCATTAACGGTAGGCAAACTAGATACACGCAAATCGAGTTCGCGCCCATCTTGGGTTGTTACCTGCGCACGTCCGTCTTGAGGAATACGTTGTTCATCAATCTTTAAGTTAGCCATTATTTTAATGCGTGAAACCACCGCCGGATGAATATTTGGCGGATATTCAACTATGCGTTGCAACGCTCCATCAATACGATAACGAATCTGAATTGTATTTTGCAAAGGCTCGATGTGAATATCGGATGCACGTCCATCAATTGCATAAGAAACGGCATTCATGACCAATTGAGGAATATTTCCCCCAACAATCGCGTCCTGTAATGCTTGAAGTTTAGCGTTCATTATTATAATTATATTTCTTGAGCAAAGTAAGCATTAAGTTCAATTTTGACTTCATAAGTCCCGCCATATTCACTTGGATAGGTAACATCTACATTTTGCGCGCTCATCATTCTAACTCCACCCTCTAGCGAACCGGAAGTTTCTATATATTCCAAAAACTTATCTAAATTTTTGGACGATGTGGTAATGGTCATGTCCACTGGCAAAATTCTATAATTTTCACCTTCCGGAGTCCCAAAATCGCCATACTTCAATTCACTTATAAAAAATGGATTTGTAGCAAAGTTGTTTTTAACAGCAAACTCATCAAAAAGACGAGTAAGACTGGTTAGATTCTCATCTTCCGGGAAAACAAGAGCAAGCTCCTGCATAGAAGTTTCTTTGTATTTGGAAACATCGACTTTGATTGTTTGATACTCCTCGGTTAGTGAACGGCTCAAATTACTTAATTCGGAAGAAGTTTTAGTCAGCAAGCTTGCGTCGGCTTTTGTATTTTGCAAAACAATAAATTGCCATCCGGCCATTAATGCTGTGGCTAAAAGGATTGTAAGTCCCGCGAAAATTTTATGTCTTTCTGTCATAAAAAATTATTGATTAGTTTCAAGTTGCATAGAAATTCGGAAACTACCCGTATAAGCCTCATCTTCATTCGATTTGCTGTAACTTCTATCTTCAACATTTTTAAAATATTCGTTCGCTTCGTAAGAATCGATTAAGTTGGAAACAAGCGTAAAATTCTTTGTATCGCTGGTATTTGATTTTCCGGATACCATTACAGTTCCATCCTCATTAAACTTCACATCATCAAGATAAATATTTCCGGGGAACTCCGTGCCAAAAAGCGGATCCACTTTTTTTGTTAACGATTCCAAAGTGTCTAAGTAAAAAGACCAATTTGTACGACTGGCCCCAATCGAACCAATTAAAGCAATTGTGCTTTGGTTGATTGTGCTAAACGTATCATAAACCTCTTTGATTTGTTCATCTGTTAATGCCTCAAGTGGAAGCCCGGCTAAAAGTGTTCTAAATTCTGTATTTTGGAACAAAACTTTTGCGGTTTCTAAATCTTGCACATCAGACAAAACCGTTTGAGCCCCGTTAGATGCAGATTTTTCACCAAGTTCAATGATTAAATTATCAATTGTTAAGCTGGCATCAGCCACGTCCAAATCTGTAAGTGGTTCGCTTAAATAATCTTTGATGCGAGTGAGTACGGAGGCCAACTCGGGCTTTACCAGTTCTGCCTTCACTTTAAATTCGTCTTTTTTGTTCTGTGAGGTGTAAGCGGAATTGGCTTGAGTGGTGTTGTAAATATATTCATCGGCAAGGCTTGAATACTCAGAAAGCAGTAGTGCGGAAGAAAGATATTTTTGCACCCTCACTTCTGTATTTGCGGTATTTATTTGCTCTTGTAACATCTCTGTTCTCAACGCAGGATTCACTCCAAAAAATGACAAACTTGCAACATTTTGAGATAAGAAAAATCCAAGTACAAGAACGAAAACGGCTGAGGCGCCTTTAAAAACTGCACTACCAACCTTTAAATCGCCCTCTTTTGTAAAATTCTTAAGAGAAAGGCTGTCCACCTTTGGTTTGTCCCCAAAAAATGAAGTGGTCTTTTTTTCATGATTCTCCTGTACGGCATCCAAAACTGCAGTATTTTTTACAGATTGATCGTTGCCGAACAGTTCCGTAAATACGTTTTTGGATTCTTTGCCTGTTTGCACAGTCGCTTGAGGTTCCAAAGCCGAGCTTCCAAGGCCTGGAAACAATTTATCTGAGTTCATTGCTGGATTTGCTGAGTCAGCCATACCTTTTGTTTTTATCTTTTAAATCTAGTAAGTATACCAGAAAAGAGTAAGGGAATCAATAATCCACATTCAAATTACTATTGACGTTACATCGTAACTACTATAATGTTTTAGCACGTTAAAACAACTTATGGAGGAAATACTAGACAATTCGAGATTGGAAAACCTTTACAGGGCCATTCTTACACTTAAATCCGAAGAAGAATGTAAGAATTTCTTTAGAGATTTGTGCACGATTTCTGAACTTATGGCAATGTCCGAACGTTTCGATGTGGTTAAAAAAATAGATGAAGGCACCTCTTACCGCGAAATAAATAAAAAGACCGGCGTAAGTACCGCAACAATAACAAGAGTAGCCCATTGGCTCCACCATGGAATGGGTGGTTATAGGCTTGCCTTAGACAGGATCAAATCCTAAATAAACAAAAGTCCACGTAACTACCCTGCAACAAAAGCGGGTTTTTTTATATCTATTAATTATCAAAAATATGAATCAGGCACTAATAACACCGGAAATACCAAAAGGGACTCGTGATTTCCTCCCTGCCGACATGGCAAAGCGTATCTATGTAATGGAAAAAATAAAAAATACATTCGTTAATTTTGGTTATGACACTATTGAAACACCCGTAATTGAATATGCAAAAACATTACTTGGTAAATATGGTGATGAAGGCAATAAACAAATTTACTCTTTTGATGATAATGGCGGACGTAAAATCGCACTTCGTTTCGATCAAACCGTTCCCTTCGCTCGCTTGGTCGCCAGTAATTATCAAAATCTACCGATGCCTTTTAAAAGGTATCAAATCTCACGCGTTTGGAGAGCGGACAAGCCGGCTAAGGGACGTTACAGGGAGTTTTATCAATGTGATATAGACATTATCGGAACGAAAAATCTTCTTAGCGAAGCGGAAATAACTCGGGTAATTTATTCGACTTTTAACGCCTTGGCGTTTGAAAAATTCATTATAAAGTTCAATAGCAGACGGCTAATCAACGATATTTTTGCATCACTCGGCATCTCAAAAGATAAATTTACGGATGTTTTACGTATTTTGGATAAACTGGGAAAAATCGGCGAAAAAGCTACAGAAAATGAACTAGGAAAATTACTTCCCAAACAGTCGGTTGAGGATTTACTGAGAATTTTAAATATAAAAGGTTCCAATCAAGAAAAACTTAAAAGCATAGAAAGCTATGCCTCTAAAGAAACGATAGAAGAAGTGAAGGAATATTTGGATCTTTGTGATTCATTCGGTGTGCCGGAGAAGAATTTAATTTTGGACATTAGCCTCGCACGCGGTCTTGATTATTATACGGGCATAGTTTTTGAAGTCTATCTAACAGACATAGAGATTGGTGCTGTTTGTGCCGGTGGCCGTTACGACAATTTATGTTCACTTTTCTCCGATAAAGAATTTAGCGGAGTCGGAGTGGCCTTTGGTTTTGATAGAATCGTTTTGGCCATGGAAGAGCTTGGTATGCTAAAGCAAATCAAATTGAATGCCGAGGTGCTTGTGACTTATTTTGATAAAGAATCTTTGAATGAATCAATTAAAATTGCAAAAGAACTTCAAGAAGCCGGAATCAATACGGAGATTTATTTTGAACCTGCTTCACTAGGTAAACAAATGAAATATGCAGATAAAAAAGGCATACAGTTCGTTGTTATTTGTGGGCCGGAAGAAATCAAGAAAAATGAAGCGAACGTAAAAATAATGCAAATTGGAAAACAGAAAAGCATACCAAGAACTCAACTCGTTTCATACTTAACCGGATTCAAAAAAATATGAAAAATTCACGTATAAAAATCGCTATCCAAAAAAGTGGTAGATTGCGAGCTGAAAGCATTAATTTTCTTCAATCTCGCGGATTGGTTTTTGATGAGGAATCGAATAATTTGATTATTCCTTGTGAGGGTCGTGAAATTGATATCATCTCAATAAGGGATGATGACATTCCGGAATATATTTTTCGTGGTGCCGTTGATTTTGGAATAGTGGGCAAAAACGTCATTGTTGAAAATGACATCCCAGTTTTTGGATTGGAAAACTTAAATTTTGGTATTTGTAATTTAACTGTTGCAGTCCCGGAGAATTCAGACATCCAAACAATTGGGGATTTGAATGGGATGCGCATAGCAACGTCATATCCAAGGATTCTATCGCAATTTTTACAAAAAAATAGAATTCATGCGGCAATAATTCAAATACGAGGGGCAACTGAAATCACACCAAAACTTAACTTGGCCGATGCAATTTGTGATTTAGTGCAAACAGGTAGAACTTTGAAAGAAAATCAAATCAAAGAATTGCTGACAATTATGCAATCACAAGCGGTACTCATAGGGGCAAAACCTGAACCTTTTAATATTGATTTATAAAATTATGAAAATAATATCAGAACAAAAAATCGGCATGGAAGAAATCTTAGAAATGATTAAAAGCAAAAGGGCTCTTTTGTGTGACAGTGTTGACACTATCGTGCAACCAATTTTAGATGCTGTGCGCGTGGAAGGTGACAGCGCCATATGCAGATACACACAAAAATTTGATGGCTGGGCTATGACGCCGGAGACCATGAGAGTGACACAAGAAGAATTGGAAGAAGCAATGGATATAATTGATCCAATAGTAATAACTGATTTGAAAAAATGTGCCGAAAATATTCGTAGATTTCACGATCAAACTCTGGTGCGCAAATCGAGAATTGTGCAAAGTGATGGTATTCGCGCATGGTCCGTGTTTAGACCACTGGAAAATGTTGGATTATATGTACCTGGTGGTAGCGCCACATATCCTTCTACGGTTTTAATGCTGGCGGTTCCAGCGCAAGTGGCCGGCGTTCAAAATGCTTTTATTTGCACACCTGCTTCAAGAGAAGGTAAATGTGCGCCGATTGTTTTGGTAGTTGCGGATATTTGTGGGATTAAACCGGAAAATATTTTCAAAATTGGTGGTGCTCAAGCAATAGGTGCTATGGCTTTTGGAACGCAAACAGTCCCAAAAGTTTGTAAGATTTTTGGGCCTGGGAATGGTTTTGTGACGGAGGCAAAACTTCTTGTGCAAAAGTATGTTCCTATTGATATGCCGGCAGGACCTTCGGAGCTTGCCGTTATTGCAGACGAATTTCAAAATCCGGAATGGATAGCTGCCGATTTATTATCCCAACTTGAACACGGGCCTGATTCACAAACCATTCTCATAACAAATAATCAGAAATTTGCAGAGGCAGTTATGGCAGAACTTGAAAAACAATCGGCTTCTTTGCAAAGAAAAGAAATAATTGAAAAATCTATGGCACGCAGTTTGATTGTGGTGGTTAAAAATTGGGGAGAAGCAATTTCTATAACAAACGGATATGCTCCGGAACACTTGGAAATCGTATTAAAAGAAAAATCGGAAGAGGATCGTCTTGCAAGTTTGATCACAAATGCCGGATCTGTTTTCTTGGGTAAATACAGCACTGAACCGCTTGGAGATTATGCGACCGGACCAAATCACACGCTACCGACTTCCGGTTTTGCTAAAAGTTATTCGGGCCTCAATGCATCATCTTTCGGACGAGTTATGTCAATTCAACGTGTCTCAAAGAAAGGCTGTAAAAAACTTGCAGATACCGTGGAGCGCCTTGCAAGGATGGAGGGATTAGATGCTCATGCAGAGGCAGTAAAAAAAAGACAATAAATAACTAACAAATTTAATTTATGAGTTACGCAAAAAAATACATTCAGGTACTAACCCCATATTGTCCGCCAATCGATAACAGGCGCAAATATGGCGGTATATTGCTAGATTTTAATGAGCGCACCGTCCCGGCATGTAAAGCTGTTAGGGATGCACTTGCCACTTTCGCAAGAAGGGGAAAGTTCAATGTTTATCCGGAATACATGGATTTACCAAAGAAAATAGCTACATATGCCGGAGCGAATGAAGAATCTTTGATGATTACAAACGGTGTTGATCAAGGCATTGATTTGATCTTCCGCACCTTCTCCGGAGAAGGGGATAAGGTGATTATTCCGAGCCCAAGTTTTGCGATGTTTTATCAATGTGCCGGGACAGTGGGTAATCAAATTTTACAGCCTGCCTATGGTAGTAATGGCGAATTTCCTTTTGAAGAAGTTATGTCATTAATAGACGATGAAGTTCGCGTGATTGTCATTTGTAATCCCAACAATCCAACCGGGACTCTTGTACCACTAAAGCAGATTGAACAAATCGCGAAGAAAGCCAAATCCTCGGTGGTTTTGGTCGATGAGGCCTATGCGGAATTCAGTGGTCTATTTGCAACTCAACTATTGAAAGACAATCCAAATATTGTAATAACAAGAACGTTTTCAAAATCATTTGGATTAGCGGCGTTTAGGATTGGGTACATTCTGACCTCAAAAGAAAATATTTGTGAACTGGAAAAAGTTCGTGGCGCCTATGATGTAAATGTGCCGGCTTGCATGGTTGTTGAAGCAGCTTTAGAGAACGTAAAAGAAATGAAAAATTATGTGGATGAAGTGATGAATAAATCGAAGCCAATGCTTGAAGAATTCTTTACAAAAAATGGAATTCGTTTTTTGCCAAGCAAGTCCAATTTCATTGCATTCCAAGTGAATAATGCAAGAGAATTAGCAGAGAAATTGGATGCGAATGGTTTCCGATTAAGACCTCAAAAAAGTCCATTATTGATAAATTTCTTGCGAGTTAGCATCGGCACCGTTAAGCAAACTAAACAATTTATAAAGGCTTTTAAAAAATTATATCTTTAAAGAAATATATGAAAAAATATGCATTTTTAGATCGTGATGGAGCTCTCATTTTTGAGCCACAAACAGATTTCCAAATTGATAGTTTGGAAAAATTGCAAATTCTTCCTGGAGTTATTGAAGCTCTAAAAAAAATACTCGAACAGGGCTATGAATTGATAATGGTTTCAAATCAGAATGGCCTTGGGACGCCATCATTCCCAACTGAAAATTTTGAAGCTCCACAGGATAGAATGCTCGAAATATTCAAAGAGAATGGAATATCCTTTTCCAAGATATTCGTTTGTCCACATTTTCCTGTTGAGAATTGTGAATGTAGAAAGCCGAAGCTTGGTTTATTAAAAGAATTTTTGGAAGAAAATGAAATCGATAAAGGAAATTCTTTTATGTACGGTGACCGTGAAAGTGATCGGCAGTTTGCAAATAATTTAGGTATAAAATTTTATAAAGCGGAAACAAACTCCGCATGTTCTTTAACCAATTTTTTATGAAATCACGCACGTCCAAAATCGTCAGAGATACAAAAGAAACGCAAATCACAGTTTCATTAAATGTGGATGGAACCGGCAAATACGATGTGAAGACCGATATTGGTTTTCTAAATCACATGCTCGAACTTTTTGCGAAACATGGCCTTTTTGATCTTAAAATAGACGGCAAAGGCGATACCAATTATGACGATCACCACTTGATTGAAGACATTGCTATTGTACTTGGGCAAGCATTCAAAGAAGCCACTGGAGACAAAAAAGGTATAAAACGATACGGCTACATGTTGCTCCCAATGGATGAAGTTTTGTGTGCCTCTGCAGTTGATTTTGCTGGAAGATTTGCTTTTGAAACCAACTATCAGCCTGTGCGTGAGGCCGTTAACGATTTCTCAACGGAAATGGTTAAGCATTTCTTTAAATCTTTTGCAGAAAATGCAGGTATAAATTTACACATCCAATTTTTGAATCCGGGTGAAAACGAACACCACAGAATCGAAAGCATGTTTAAGTCACTTGCAAGAGCGCTTCGCATGGCCTTGAAATATGACGAAAGAGCAAAAGACAGTTTGCCGTCAACTAAAGGAAAACTTTAAAACTTTTTATGAAAACTGAAGAACAATTCTCATTACCGGAAGAAACAGATGGAAGTGCATATGATTTAGATGGCGTCTTGATTGATACCGTTAGATCTGATGTAAAGCTTTGTCGATTGGCTCTTTGTCTGGAATTAACAAAGAATAGAAATTTTTCGGAAAATGATGCGGAAATTTTAGCGAATGCAGTGCTCACAGAAGATTTTATAAGGCCTCTTATACATGTTAACATACCTGATTTTTGGGACATCATTATTGCCCGTTTAAATGTGATTGCTCGGGTCGATCTAAGTAAATCGAAAGAAAGGATGATTGCGACTTATAATAGTGCAAGAACTTCAGAATCTCTTCCCGTTTTGCCTGGTGCCAGAGATGCATTGGATAAGAGTCGTAAAAAGGGCAGGGTTGCAATTGTGTCTACAAATTTAGAGGATCATTTGCGAAGAATATTGGCCAATGCTGAAGGTGGAGCTTTGGAAGTAGATTTTGTTATAGGCACTAATACAGTTGGGGTCACTGATAGGAAACCAAGTTTCCAGCCTTGGCAGTTTGTAGCTGAAAAATTGGAAGTACGAGGCATGTGCATGGCAGTTGAAGATAGTTCTAGTAATTTGAGAGGAATCCATACAGGGTCTACGAACTTTGGTGTGCGAAGCAGATGGCATCTGGTTGGAATGGAGACTGGAAGTGCTACATCTGAAAAGCTGTCTACTCTAAAAAGTGAAGGTTTTATAGATGCCGTATATACAACTTTTTAAATTTATTTATGCTAGCAATTATTGATTACAAAGCCGGAAATTTAACTTCTCTCACGAACGCAATTGAGAGGCTGGGTTTTGCATACAAAATCACGTCAGATCCAAATGAAGTTAAAAGGGCGGATAAAATAATTTTTCCGGGACAAGGCGCAGCTGGTAGTGGAATGAAAAATTTAAAAGAATTTGGGATTATAAATGTTTTGAAAAATACCAAAGTACCATTCCTTGGAATTTGTTTGGGGATGCAATTGCTCTTTGAAGCATCGGAAGAAAATAACACAAAATGTCTTGGAATACTCAGCGGGAAAGTACGTAAATTCCAGACAAAAGATTTGCCAGTTCCACAAATGGGATGGAATAGCGTAAAATTTGCCGGCACTTCGCCGTTAATAAAAAACATTCCGAATGATTCATATTTTTATTTTGCGAATTCTTATGTAGCCGAAGTAGATGAAAACACAATCGGAGTTGGATTCTATGGCGGACCATTCACGGCAATTATTCAAAAAGATAATTTTTTTGGTACACAATTCCACCCTGAAAAATCCGGCGAATTCGGCATCAAATTATTACGTAACTTCTTGAAATTATGATAATACCGGCTATAGATATCATGGACGGCAAATCTGTCCGCTTAAAATGCGGTGATTTTTCGAAGCGTACAACTTACATGCAAGATCCTGTAAAAATGGCTCAACTTTTCAAGAGAATGGGCTACAAATACATACATGTAATTGATTTGGACGGGGCAAAAGAGGGTAGCCCAAAAAACATTCAAACAGTTTCTAGAATTATCGCAGAGACAGGATTGAAAATTCAATTTGGCGGTGGTCTTCGCAATATAAAAGACATAGAAAAAATGCTGGATCTGGGCGTTGATAGAGTGATTCTTGGAACTGTCGCAATAAACAATCCAAAAATTTTGCCTCAACTCATCAAGAAATATGGGATAGAGCGAATAGTCGTTGCAATGGACATCCAAAACGGAGAAATTGCTATAAAAGGATGGCAAGAAAAAGCTGATAAAACACCCGAGAATTTTCTTAAAGAAATCAGCAAAATCGGGATTAAAATTGTACTACTAACTGACATCACAAAAGACGGATTAAAAGATGGTGTTGATGCGGATGTTTATAGAAAATTTGTGAACGAATTTCCTAACATTAAATTCTTGGCAGCCGGTGGAATACGCACTTGGCAAGACGTGAAGCGACTTGAAGAAGTTGGCGTTTCGGCGACAATTATGGGGTCTATTTTCTATGAAGGTTCCCTCCTTACAAAAAGAATAATTCCATGCCTTGACGTTAAAGACGGGCGAACCGTAAAAGGCGTCAATTTTCTGAATTTAAGAGACGCAGGTGATCCGGTTGAGCTCGCAAAACTTTATTCAAAACAAGGTGCTGATGAATTATGTTTTTTGGACATAACCGCAAGCACAGATAGACGTAAAACTATTGTTGATTTGGTGCAGAAAGTCGCAAAAGAAATCGACATCCCGTTCACAGTCGGCGGTGGCATAAATACAATTGAAGACATAAGTGCGGTTCTTATGGCCGGTGCGGATAAAGTTTCCATTAGTAGCGGAATTGTAAAAAATCCGGATTTAATAAACAAAGCCACAAAAGCTTTTGGTTCACAATGTATCGTTGCCTCGCTTGATGTCAAAAAAGTTGGCACTTCCTGGAAGATAACTATTAAAGGGGGACGTGAGATCACAAGTCTTGATGCGATTGAATGGGCAAAAGAAGTTGAAGAACGCGGTGCCGGGGAAATACTGTTAAATTCAATGGATCGTGACGGAACAAAACTTGGCTTTGACATTGAGCTTCTTAGGGCAGTTAAAAATGTGGTTAAAATACCTGTAATCGCATCCGGTGGAGCCGGAACAATTGAAGATTTCGTTGAACTTTTGAAGGCCGATGTTGCCGATGCTGCACTTGCAGCCAGTGTTTTCCACTTTGGAGAAATTAGAATCCCGGAATTAAAAAAAGTTCTTTTATCAAATTATTTAATGATTCGGCCATGATTAATACTAAAAAGTTAAATTTCAAAAAAATGAACGGGCTTATCCCGACAATAATACAAAACGTAAATAATGCCGAAATTTTGATGCTCGGATACATGAGCGAAGAATCCTTAAAAGCAACTATCAAAACCGGCAACGTAACTTTTTGGAGTCGTTCCAAAAATCGTATTTGGCAGAAAGGCGAAACCTCCGGTAATATTTTGAAATTAAAAAATATCCAAATTGATTGTGATGGAGATGCGATATTAATTCAGGCGGATCCGGTTGGACCAACTTGCCACAAAGGAACTAATTCTTGTTTTGGTACTTGTAAATCTAACGTCAATTTCCTGCACGAATTGTATGATTTAATCAAAGATCGGCAAAAAAATATGCCCGAAAATTCTTACACGACTTCGCTTTTTAAAAAAGGAATTACCGAAATCGCAAAAAAATTCGGAGAAGAAGCAGTGGAAGTTGTGATTGCCACAACGAAACAATCCAAAAAACGCATTGTAGAAGAAAGTGCGGATCTTTTATACCACTTATTGGTTTTATTGATCGCAAAAAATGTTAAACTTACTGATGTTTTGGAAGAACTGAGAAAACGTAAGAAATAAAAAATCATTCGACATTATTTAACCCTTTAAATTCTAAACATGAAAACTCAACAAATATTTTTTGCAGGGGATCACAACCCGGGGATGCATCCCAAGGTTTTGGCATCTCTTGGAAGAGTGAATGGAGGAAAAATGTCCAGTTATAGGGAAGATCCGGAAAGCCAAAAGATGTTTGAAAACTTCAATAAGCTTTTTGGGCAAAAAGTAAAAGCCCTAAATTTTAGTACCGGCACGGCAGCAAATATTGTTGGGCTTTCGGCTTTGGTTGGGCCTTATCAGTCGATTATTTGTCCGGCGACCGCGCATATTAATGTTTATGAGGCTGGTGCTTTGCCACGTTTTGCAGGATGTTCCTTAGAGCTAATTCCTACTGAAGACGGCAAAATAAAAGTTTCGCAAATCGAAGAGATATTAGAGAAAAAACCGACTGGGAATTTATACCCACAGGCAAAAGTGGTTTACATTACTCAGCCTACGGAACTTGGTACTTTGTGGACGATCTCAGAGTTGAGAGAAATTTCTGCGTTTTGTAAAAAAAGAGGATGTTACCTTTTTATGGATGGAGCCAGAATCGCAAATGCAGTTCAAGCTCTCAATGTTTCTATTAAAAAAATGACAGTTGATGTTGGGGTCGATGTTTTAACTTGGGGTGGTATTAAAAATGGTGGGATTGCAGATGTTTTGATTTTCCTTAATCAAAAACCGGCAAAAGATGTAGATTTTATTTACAAACAATTTGGTCAGGAAGTTGCGAAATCAAGATTTTTTGCAGCCACAATTAATGCTCTGCTTCAGAATAATCTTTGGTTAAAGAATGCCAGGATAGCCAATGAAATGGCCAAAAGGCTTTACAAGAAAATTGCACAAAATCCTAAAGTTCAAGTTGTACTTCCAGTACAGACAAATTTTGTTTGGTCATTAATCTCGGAGAAAATGAATAAAAAGCTTAGCCAAAAATTTATGTATTATATTGAACCAAATGACATTACGGTGGCAAAGTTTAAAGAATATCCTCATTTCTACAGATGGGTTACATCTTGGGCGACTACTGAAAAAGAAGTTGATGCATTCGCTGAGGCAATCAATGCACTTTAACAAAAAAGACCCCCATTCCTGAGGGTCTTCTAAATTCTAAACAATCAAAAATTACTGTAATTCAACCTTAGCACCTGCACCTTCAAGAGCCTTTTTAGCTTCTTCAGCTTTAGCCTTGTCAACATTTTCCATAACCATTCCGCAAGCATCTGTAACATCCTTAGCCTCTTTAAGACCAAGACCTGTAAGTTCGCGAACCACCTTGATTACACCAATCTTTTGAGCTCCGCTATCAACTAGTTTAACGTTGAAAGAAGATTTTTCTTCTTCAGCTGGAGCACCTGCGCCACCAGCAGCTGGACCTGCAACTGCAACTGGAGCAGCAGAGATTCCGTATTCCTCTTCCATGAACTTAACAACATTGTTAAGAGAAACAATGTTTAGCTTTTCCAAAGCGTCTATAAGAGCCTTTTCTTCTTTGGAAAGCTCGATTTTTGCTTCGTCTGACATAATTATAAAAGTTAAATTTAAATAAAATTAAGCTGGTTTCTTTTCTGCGTAAGCCTTTAAGCCACGAGCAAAAGATCCAAGCGGGGTTTGCAATGCTCCATAAAAACTTTGGAGAGGAGCACGCAAGAGTAGAGCAAATTTTGTAAGAAGTTCTTCTTTGGACGGTAGGTCAGCAATTTCTTTCATTTGTGAAACTGTCATGACTTTTCCTTCCATGATTCCACCCATAAGTTTGAGTGCTTCAAAATTCTTAGACATTTTTTTGATAATACGAGGACCTGCGATGCTATCTTCAAAAGAGAAAGCAACGCCACAAGTACCCTCCATAATATCGTCCGGAAGTTCAAGCCCTTGCTCTTTAGCAGCAATCTTAAATAAAGTCTTTTTTGCAACTTTAAATTCAACGCTGTTTTTACGCATTTCATTGCGCATTTTTGAAAGCTGTTCCATGGTTAATCCGGAATATTGGCCAAAAGCCACGGATTTTGCCCGAGAAAACTTTTCAATGAGTTCTTTTAGGACTTCTTCTTTTTTTAGGCGAGTTGTTGCCATATGTACAAAATTGTTTAGTTTAGAGCCGAGCCGACCAAAAAATCTCAACCCGCGCTGGCTTAAGATGTTGCACTAGCTCACTTTTACATGAGCAAACGACTTATAAGCATCTCGGTAGGGCTTCCATCCCAGGCTTTTAACCTGGAATCGCCTACGGTCTTCAACGCAAGCGGTATCTTATGACAAGTTTTGCTTTTTGTAAAGCGGATTGACTCTCATAATTGTTTTTAAAAAGTTTTTTATTGCCCCAATTTTGTCCATTTTTGCTTCCTTATAGAGGTCGATAATCTTACTTCCGATAACAACTATATCGGCACTTTTATCCAAAAGTTCAACCTGCTCCTTGCTAGAGACGCCAAACCCAACCGCCAAAGGTATTTTTATGTATTTTCGCACATTTTTGAGATATTTTCCTAAGTTAGAATCCATTTGTGCTCTTACCCCAGTCGTTCCATGCGTAGATATACAATACACAAAACCGCTCGCGACCTTGCTTATAGTCTTCAGCCTTAAAGATGACGTTATCGGTGATATCACTTGTATCGGATGTAAATTATTTTTTCTGCAAAAATCAACGTAGTGTTCATGTTTCTCTTCATCAATCGGAATATCCGGGATGATAAGCCCATACACTCCGGCATTCGAAGCGTCTTCGCAGAATTTTTCCAAGCCATAATTAAAGACGATATTGAAGTATGTCATTATTAAAATCGGGATTTTAATTTTCCTTTTTAGTCTCTTTACGATCTTCAGGCACTTTTGTGTGGTCATACCATTTTGTAGAGCGATCTCATTCGCTTTCATTATTGTGGGGCCATCAGCAATTGGATCAGAAAAAGGCATTTGCACTTCTATAAAAGATGCTCCTGACTCGTACATTGCCATCGCAATTTTTTCTGATTCTTCCGTCGTCGGATAGCCGGCAACTATGTGCGTCATTAATTTCATAATAGTTTGAAGTTAAATTTTTCACTCAAAATAAAAAGGTCTTTATCTCCGCGACCAGAGCAGTTGAATACTATGATTTTGTCCTTTGGCAGTTTTGGAGCCAGTTTTATGACTTCCGCTACCGCATGTGACGATTCTAATGCTGCGAATATACCTTCTTCTTTTGCTAAAAGTTTGTATGCCTTAAGTACCTCATCGTCCAGGGCATATGAAGTTCCTATTCTGCCTATCTCTTTAAGATAGGCCAGCTGTGGGCCAACTCCCGAATAATCAAGCCCTGCGGATATGCTAAAGGTATTTTTAAGCTGGCCATCTTTGTTTTGTAAAAAATATGATTTGAATCCTTCCGCCACGCCAGTTCTCCCGGTCTGAAACCTGGCAGCATGGTCACACTGTTTGTCATTCTCCTTTATTCCTTTACCACCCGCCTCCACGCCTATCATCCTAATTCCTTTGTCATCGAGAAAATCATGAAAAAGGCCGATAGCGTTGCTTCCTCCTCCCATGCAAGCCACTAAATAATCCGGTAACTTCCCCGTTTGTTTAAGTATTTGTTTGCGGGCTTCTTTCCCAATTATGCTCTGAAAATAAGCATTCATTGCCGGATATGGATGGGGACCACAAACCGTCCCAAGTAGATAATGTGTATCTTTTGGATTTGAAATTAAATCTTTTAACGCCGTATTAATAGCATCACGTAGTATTCGGCCTCCCGTTTCTACCACTACTACTTTTGCCCCAAGTCTTTCCATCCAAAAAACATTTGGGAGTTGCCTTTGGTAATCCTTTGCCCCCATATAAATCGTGCACGGCAATCCAAGTTTTGCGCAAATTGTTGCAGTTGCAAGCCCATGTTGCCCGGCTCCAGTTTCCGCAATAATTCTTTTTTTATTCATCCTCTTTGCCAAAAGCCCTTGCCCCAAGCAGTGATTGATTTTATGCGCCCCGGTGTGATTCAGCCCTTCATTTTTCATAAAAATTTTTGCTCCACCAAGTTTATTAGTCAAATTTTCACAAAAATATAGAGGGGTTGGTCGGCCGGAATAATTCTTGTATAGGTCGGATAATTCTTTTTTAAAACCGGGATCTTTTTTGTATTTATAAAAAGATTCTTCCAATTCCTCCATTATCGGAATTAACATTTCCGGAACGTACCTACCTCCGTATTGGCCAAAACGACCTGATTTATTCAAAATATATTTTTTTAAGTTTTTCATAAATTTTCAATTAGTGATTTAAATGACTCAAAAGTTAGAGACTGCCCTCCGTCAGAAAGCGCATTCGCAGGATCATTATGTACTTCAATAATTAGCCCATCAGCGCCTGCTGCTATTCCTGCCTTTGCTAGTGGAGCAACAATGTCATACCTACCTGCGGCGTGGCTTGGGTCCACTATTATTGGGAGATGCGATTCCAGTTTAATTAGCGCAAGTGTATTTAGGTCAAGTATGTTTCTGGTTGATTGCTCAAAAGTTCTTATGCCCCTCTCACATAAAACAACATTAGGATTCCCTTCTTTTAATATATACTCTGCCGCGAGCAGAAACTCCTCCATGGTTGCCGACATTCCCCTTTTGAGTAGGATCGGTTTATTCAACTTGGCGACTTTTTTCAAGAGATCAAAATTATGCATATTTCTAGAGCCGATTTGGATCATATCCATGTATTTTTCGAACAAAGCCAAATTATCCGTTGATACTATTTCACTCACAATTGGTATGCCAACTTCATCGGACACTTTTTTCATTATTATCAAACCTTCTTCTTCCAAACCCTGGAACGAATAAGGCGAAGTCCTTGGTTTATAAGCTCCACCTCGGAGCATATGTGCCCCCATTTTTTTTACGGCCCTCGCTATTTCCAGTAACTGTTTATATGATTCGATTGCACACGGGCCAGCGATTATTACCGGTTCCTTACCTCCAAATACGATTTTTTTGCCAACTTTAACTAAAGTATTTTTTGGACAGAAATCTCTACTTACAAGTTTGTATTTTTTTGTAATTACTAACATAGTTTTAATTGTTTAAGGATTAATTCAATTTTTGCTGGATCTATTTGCCCATTGGTTTCAGCGCCACTTGCCACGTCTAGTCCAAGTGGTGACATCTTGAGAGCCAAACCCAAGGTCCTAGAGTTAAGCCCACCACTTATAAAAAATGGATGAGTAAAGTCTTTGAGTAGTTTGTAGTCAAAAGTTTCCCCGCTTCCTGGTTTGGTACTATCAAAAAATATATATGCAACATGCGGATAATACTTTTCGGCCAGCATTAAATCTTTTTGGCTCTCTAAAGAAATTGTTTTTATGACTGGTTTTTTGCATTTTTTTACATATTCAATTGATTCATTTCCACAAAGTTGCACAAAATCCAGATCTCTTGAAAGCGTATTCACTTGTTGTAACGATTGATTTTGGAAAACACCGACCTTTTTGGTGTTTTTTAGGCATTTTGATATTTCTTGAGCTCGTTTTCCATCAATTTTCCTCCTGCTCGTAGGGACAAAATTCAACCCAACAAAGTCAACGCCATTCTCCTCACAAAATTTAGCCACTTTTACAGTCCTAACTCCGCATATTTTGATTTTTGTTGAGGCAAGTTTGTTAGCCGAAGCCCCCTGCATTAAGGCTGTCCCTACAAGCACGGCATCAACTCTTTTTGGAAGGTGTTTGATGTCATCTCTCGTTAGGATGCCACTTTCCGAAACAAGCAATTTATCTTTTGGGACGTGTTTTGCAATTTTTTCCGTTGTGCTCAAATCAACTTTAAATGTTCTCAAATCCCTATTATTTATGCCGATTATTCTTACCGGAGTTTTTAGCACTTTTTCCAATTCCTCCAAATTATGGACTTCACACAACACATCCATATTGAGGCTCTTAGCTATCTCAGCAAAACTTTTAATTTTCGCCTCAGTGAGTATTGTTGCTATCAATAGGATCGCATCTGCCCCATACTTTCTCGCTTCATAAATTTGGCATTCATCTACTATGAAATCTTTGCAAAGTATTGGAGTAAATTTAGTATTTTCTCTAGCCTTTTTCATATAAGACAGAGAACCTCCAAAAAAATTCTTCTCACACACCACTGATATTGCATCCGCACCAGATTTTTCATAATTTTTAGCTATGCCGGAAGGTGAAAAATCTTGTTTTGCTATTATGCCTTTGCTCGGCGACTGCTTCTTTATTTCCGCGATTAGAGATACACCTCTTTTGTTTATTCCCGCATAAAAATCTCGGTCTGATTTTTGCAGGATTGGTATCCCTTCCACAATTTTTTTCAGAATGTCAGGCATTTTGCATTCTTGATATTTCTCAAAAACCACGCCACTTTCAATCGCTTTTTTAGCCAAGGTATAACCATTTTTTAGATCTTTAACTCTTCCTGCCAATTGTAGCGCAAGGGCACAATTAATTAGCACTAAATCAACGTGTCTACTTTTACATTTTCCATTGAGAATTTTTAAAGCGATTTCTATATTTATTTTTGGGGAACCGCCTTTTATCTCGGAAAAGTCAGCCTCTTTAATGCCAAAGTCTTTTGGCTCAATGGTATAGTTTTTGATTGCCCCTTTATTCAATTCTGTTACATATGTTTTCCCCGTTAGAGTTACCTCATCAAGGCCATCTTCTCCGCAAATGACATACACTTTCTCTTTGCCAATCAATCGGCAGGTTTCTGCTATTAAGGTCATTTGATTCTTAAATGCCGTTCCTATTATTTGTCTCTTCGTTTGAGCAGGATTTAAAAGAGGTCCCAATAAATTGAAAAATGTTGGTGTGGCTATCTTTCTCCTTACTTCTGCAAAATATTTCATCACAGGATGGTAATTCCTAGCATATAAAAAAGTCAGATTTTTTGCTTTATTGTTAAAAATATCTATTCCAATCCCTTCCAATAGATCAAAACTTCCAAAGCGCCCGCTTCCAGCTTTGTTGCCGTGTTTTGCTACGTTAACTCCTAAAGTAGCCAATATGAATGCGGAAATCGTCGATGTATTTATTCTGTGCAAACCAGAACCACCTGTTCCACAGACATCTATAGCGTCCACTGCCTCATATTTTTTTGTCATTTTACTCATCAAAAATTTCACTGCTAGCGCCAATTCCTGCGGAGTTATATTTTTCTTGTCACGAATAAACTCAACCTGGATCGGTAGTGACAATTTGTTCTCGATGCTCTTTTTAAGGAAGGTAATGAGATTCATATTTGTGATATTAAATTTTTAATTAATTTAAATCCGTTATCGCTCTTCATAGTAAGTACTGATTCAGGATGAAACTGGACGCTTTCTATTGGCAGTGTTCTATGTTTAATGGCCATAACAAGCCCTTCACTTTTTGCAGTAACATCAAAACAATTAGGAATTTTGTCCCCTACCAGTGAATGATATCTTCCACCCGAAAAATTCTTTTCGAGTCCATTAAATATGCCTTTACCATCATGGCTTATTTTTGACGACTTTCCATGCATTGGTTCCACAAATTTTAACGTACCACCAAAATATTCAATCAAAGCTTCTTGTCCTAAGCAGACGCCAAACATTGGATATTTTTGATGAGCTATATCAATTATCTCCATGAGATTTCCGGCATCTTTTGGAACAAACGGCCCAGGCGAGATTACAATTAAATCAGGATTCATCCCACTGATTTTCTTTGGATCGATATCATTTCTGTATACGGCCACATCACAATTCAACTGTTTAAAGTAATCAACAAGGTTGAAAGTAAAAGAATCAAAATTATCTATAAGTAATATTTTTTTCATAATTTTGCGGTAAATGTATTAAGAAAAGCTTGTGCCTTATGCATTGTTTCCTCATATTCCTTTTTAGGTTTAGAGTCGTATAAAATAGTTGCACCCACTTGGAATTTAAGTTTGCCATTTTTTATATGAGCAGTTCGAATAATTATTCCGGTATCCATGTCTCCGGAAAATGTCAGATACCCTACCGCACCTCCATAATAACCACGTCTCTCTTTTTCATATTTTTCTATTACCCGCATGGCGGCAACCTTTGGAGCGCCTGTAAGGGTCCCTGCGTTTAAACATGAGATTAAAGCATCAAGTGCCGTGTAACCTTCACGCAATTTTCCGGATAAATGTGCTACCGTGTGCATTACTTTTGAATACTTTTCGACGAATCTGTAGTCTGCAATTTTAACGCCGGGTTCACAAACTCTACTAAGATCGTTTCTTCCAAGGTCTATCAGCATATCTAATTCAGCTTTTTCTTTTGGATCGGTAAGTAGCTTCAGCATATTCTCATGATCTTCTATCGGATTTTCACCTCTCTTTACTGTGCCTGATATTGGACGCAAATTTATCGTTCCATTCTCAAATCTAACCATCATTTCTGGAGACGCACCGACCAATTGCTCATTCCCAAAATCTAAGAAAAACAAATACGGAGATGGATTTTTCTCTCTATATCTCAAATATAACCCAAAAGGATCGCCTTCAAAATCAGCCTTCAACGTATTGGAAAAAACAACCTCAAATAATTCACCTTTCTTCATGTAACTCTTAGCAATTTTCACAAGGTTTTTGTATTGTCCTTCGTTGTAATCAAAACGAGATTTTTTTATTTTATATTCTGGATCTGAAAGCGGATGTTTTATTTTACTGAATATTTCCGCCAAATCGTTTTTAATTATGTTTTTATTTTCTCGATACACGATAATTTCAGCGCTTTCTTTTAGATGATCAAAAAACACAAATGTATCGTATAAAAATAGTGTGAAATCATTCACATCATTATCGGGCAGAGAATCATTTAAATCCTCAAAAAGTCTTATGAAGTCATAGCTAAACGCCCCATAAAGTCCGAGTAGCGTTTTTTCGTCCGTTTTAAAGGCACTCAGAATGCGCCTTATTATAACGGATATATTTTCCTGTTTGGATCTTTGACTTTCCTCTATATATTTACGCCCTTTCTTAATAGTACCTTTTAGTGGTTGATGAATATTGCTTAAGTGCTTCAAATATCTGCCACCACGATCATTAAGTGCCTCTATTGAAAACGAATCATTTTTTCCAGTTATTTTCAGAACAGGGTCTATTCCTATCAAACTTAATCTGCCATATATTTGGGATATACTTCTGGACTCAAAAAGAAATTTATACTTATAGTCTCGATATATTCTTGAAAATACATCTTTTGGGTCGGTTATACTTATTTGTAATTTTCCTGTTTGGTTTGTCATAATTTTATAAATTTATTCATATAAAAAATCCCCCTGGCAACAGGAGGATGATTATTATTCAACTTAGCAAAAAATCAGCATTTCCTGTGCCTTGAATTCATACGTCGCCACCAACTTTTCACATCTATCTTATTCATATTATATAAATTATTTTAAATCATTTTAAACCCTGGCGCTCCGGACTTTAGTTCTCTTGATCCTCTTGTTATGGTGCCTATGCTAACATTTAATTTCTTTGCAATTTCTCTTTGTGCTACGCCTTTTTTAAGTAATTTTACTATTTGTAATCTTTTAACAACCTCTTCCAATTCCGTTGGTGTTAGGATATTTCTCAAAAGATCCTTAGCCACCTGCCTGTCATCAATAGCTACTATCACATCTGCCAATTCGTTTATTTCCTTGCTATTCATATGTACTAGTGTAATATTACAGTAACTATTATATCCACATCAAATCAAATGTCAATAAAAAACAACAAAGAGGGTGGCAAATGGTTGACTCTATCCATTCTGAGTGTATATTTCTACCGTTATGTTAATCACATCATTTTTCAACGGATTTTTCTTTTTTACGCTTACATAAGCGGGGAATCCTGATGTGAAACGAAAAAACACCATCCCTCGCTTAAAGGGAAATTTTTATTTATGGATACTCACGTTTTAAAAACCGGCGCATTAAGCGGAACCATTAAAGTCCCGGGTTCAAAATCACAGGCAATTCGTGCCTTGTTTATTGCAAGTTTGGCAAAAGGGACCTCAAAGATAGAGGATTTAACATATTCGGATGACGTAAATACAGCAATAAAAGTTATAGAAAGCCTTGGCGTAAAAATCAAAAAAACTAAGGTGGAAAATGGATCATTTAATGTGACAGTAGAAAGTAATGGTGCCCCATTCAACGCAAAAAATAAGATTTTCACAGGTAACTCTGGGGTCACAACAAGATTTCTTTTGCCACTTTTGGGACTTAGAAAAAAATCACAACAAAAAGTTACGATTAATTGTGGAAAACAAATGCAAAATCGCCCAATAGTACCATTTTTAAAAAATTTAAAAGAACTTGGTCTTAAAATAAACACAAATGGCAAGAAAATTTGGCCGATCGAAATTTCTGGCGATTTAATTGGTGGTCAAACGCAAGTCGATGGGCTTACATCACAATACATATCTGCCTTACTTATTGCAGGCCCATACGCAAAAAAAGATATAACGCTAAACGTAGAAAATCTAAATGAATTAGCATACGTGGAAATGACACTAAAATGGCTCACAGAGCAGGGGGTCATTTGTGAATACAAAGCTACAAAATCAAAGCATAAGTTCACAATTAAATGCGGACAAAACTATAAAAAAATAGCGTACAAAATCCCTGGCGATTTTTCATCTGCATCGGCACTTATTACCGCGGGTTGTTTGGTGCCGGGACAAATCATACTTGAGGGCTTAAAAAAAGATGACCTGCAGGAAGACAAAAAACTCATAGAAATTCTGCAAAAAATGGGTGCAAAAATCGATTTTAAAAACAACAAAATAATTATTTGTGGAGCTCAGCCATTAAAAGGGACGACAATTGATGCGAACAACATGCCGGATTTATTACCCGTGCTTGCCGTAATCGGTACATTTGCGCATGGCAAAACAATTATCAAAAATGTTCCACAAGCAAGATATAAAGAAACTGATCGCATACATTCTATGGTAGAAGGCCTAAAAGCAATGGGCGCAAAAATAAAAGAATTAAAAGACGGGATTATTGTGCAAAAATCAGATCTGCATGGAGCGAAAATAAATAGCTATGCTGATCACAGGACAATAATGGCGATCACTGTCGCAGGAATGATAGCAAGTGGCGAGACATGTATTACGGATACAGAGGGGTTAAATAAAACATACCCACAATTCCTTAGTCACATTAAAATTCTTGGAGCAAATTTACAAAATCATATTGTGATTATAGGATTCAAACATACGGGCAAAACGATTTTTGGTAAATTTTTGGCAAAAAAACTAAATAAAAAATTCATTGATTTGGACGATAAAGTTGTTGAGACCTATGAAAGGCAAAATAATCAAAAACTATCATGCAGGGAAATCCTTGCGCAAAAGGGAGAAAAATATTTTAGAGATTTAGAATCCAGAGTTTTAAAAGAGTTAGTATCACAAAAAGAGCACTGTATACTTGCACTTGGGGGTGGCACTTTAACGCGAAAATCAAACCAAAAAGCCATAGCAAGACAAATGATCATACACGTAACTGCACCAAAAAATATTGTTTTTGAACGCATAATGATCCACGGCAAACCTGCATTTTTTGATAACGAAGAAGACGATTTTGAAACCTTTAAAAAGATATGGGACAAAAGGACAAAAACATTTGAAGCACTTGCGGGAATAACCATTCAATCCGACGGTAGCGCAGATTTTAAAAACATGAACGATGCGGACTTGAATATGGTCATCGGTTATCCATTAGAGCACACCCTAAGCCCGATTTTCCATAACGAAGAATACAAAAAACAAAAAATAAATGCCGTGATGGTGGCATCTCCAAATCAAAATATAGGAATGCTGGTAACGGCAATCCGTATATTAAAAGTTAAATTAACAGCGGTCACAATACCGCACAAAGAAAGCATAATTCCATTACTTGACGTCATTGATCCTATCGCAAAAAAAATAGGAGCTGTGAACACAGTCATACAAAAAGACGGCAAATTATATGGGTTCAATACCGATTATTATGGAGTTAAATCAGCATTAAAAGGAATTATTTTAAGAGATAAAAATGTATTAATACTTGGCGCAGGTGGAGCAGCAAAACCTACCGCACAATATTTGGAAGATCAAAAGGCACATATATATTGCATTAATCGTAATAAACAAAGAGCCGTATCCCTAACAGGAAAATTTGGTGGCGAAACAATAGACATAAATGATTTAGAGTCGCTCAAGATAGACGTAATAATCAACACAACGCCTATCGGGATGTATCCAAATGTGAACGAATCACCACTCCCAGAAAAATATTTAAAATCACATCAAATTGTTTTGGATTTTGTGTATAATCCAAAGGACACACTACTTACAAAACAAGCGAAACAAAAAGGCGCAAAAATAATATATGGCACGTCAATTTTTAAAGCACAGGCTTTAGAACAAATAAAACTTTTAAAAACCAATTAAATCAATAATATATGCGTTATAAAGTCCAAAAATCACTCCCACGGGCAGAAGATATAATCAAAGCATTCCCAGTCTCAGAAAAAACCCTTGGAAGAATTGCAAAAGACAGAAGGGAAATTAAAGACATCCTTTCCGGTAAAGATAAACGCAAGTTGGTGATAGTAGGGCCATGCTCAGCTTGGCCTTATGCTGCCGTGATTAAATACGCAAAGAGGCTTAAAAAAATAAGTGATCGCGTGGATGATAAATTAAAACTTGTACTTAGGCTTTACATACAAAAACCGCGCACTACAAAAGGATGGCTCGGACCCGTAAATCAGCCAAATCCATTCGAGAATCCAGACATAGAGGCTGGCGCATATTATGCTAGAAAATTGATGGTTGAAGTGAATGAAATTGGTTTGCCAATAGCGGATGAGGCAGTTTTTACGCACAATGCAAAAGGTTTCATAGAATTACTTTCTTGGCTTGCAATTGGGGCACGCAGTACGGAAGATCAAGAGCATAGAATTTTTGCATCTGCGGTTGAATGCCCGGTTGGTATGAAAAACCCAACAAGCGGTCAAATTGAAATTGGTGTAAATAGCGTACTTGTGGCTCAGCACCCACACACGGCGGTTTTTGACGAGATGCAGGTAAATACGGGTGGAAATCCATATGCCCACTTGGTTTTACGTGGAGGATTAGAGCGACCGAATTATCATCTGGAAGATCTATGCAAAGCCAAAGAGTTAATGGAGAAAGCAAAAGTTAAAAATCCAGCGATTCTGATTGATGCGAGTCACGACAATTGCAAATTAAACGGGGTTAAAAATCCACTTCAACAGATCCATGTCGTGCGTGAAGTGATGTCTACATTGGCTCTATATCCAGAATTGAACAATTTTGTAAAAGGCTTTATGTTGGAAAGTTTTATAAAACAAGGAAGTCAAAATATTGGAGAAAAAACAAAAGATGACGTGGATTTGGAGGGCCTTTCAATCACAGATCCATGTTTGAGTTGGGAGCAAACAGAAAGTCTCATATTGGAAATAGCGAAATAATCTCAAAAAATGAAACCTACCTGCTTTATAAAAATCGATTCAAAAGAAGCCAAGCAAATACCAATTTTTATTGAAAATGGAGTATTTAAAAATTTGCCGGAACTTTTAAAGAAACACATAAAGGCCAGTAAATATGTAATAATTACAGATTCAAATACTAAAGAATTGTATGGAGAAACGCTTCTAAAACTTTTAAAAAACAGTGGTCTTAGAGTAGCAATGATTACATTCAAATCAGGGGAAAAATCAAAAAATATAGTTACATGCCAAAAAATTTACGAATCACTTTTACAAAAATCATATGGGAGAGATAGCGCAATTTTAGCTCTTGGCGGAGGCGTAGTTGGGGATGTGGCAGGCTTTGTTGCATCCATCTATTTACGCGGGATTCGTTTCGCACAGATCCCAACCACACTTCTTGCAATGGTAGACAGCGCAATTGGTGGAAAAGTTGGAATAGACACCTCTCACGGTAAAAATTTAATAGGTTCTTTCTGGCAACCGGAGGCTGTTTTCGCAGACATAGATTGTTTAAAAACTTTACCGAAAAAAGAACTAATAAATGGGCTAATGGAAATTACAAAAATATTTTTAACCAGCGATAAAAAATCATTCAATTTTATAGAAAAAAACTTACAAAATATTCAAAAATATGATGCAAAGTTATTTAAAAAAATAATCACAAAATCAGCGCAATTAAAAATAGATATAATAGCCAAAGATGAGCAAGAAAAATCAATCCGCAAGATACTTAATTTTGGCCACACAATAGGTCATGCAGTAGAGCAAATTACAGATTATAAAATTAGCCACGGTTACGCGATTGGGCTTGGAATGATTATGGAATCTGTAATTTCATACAACCTCGGAATCCTATCAAAAAAAGACGCACAAACAATTATGACTGTCTTGAAAAAAATACTTATAAAAACGCCAGAAATCGTGAAGGCCGATTACAATATTTTTAAGAAAATAGGAATCGAAAAAATCATAAAACAAACAGCCTTCGATAAAAAGAATATAAATGGCCAAGCACATTACATTCTACTTAAAGAAATTGGAAAAGTTTACATAAAGAATGATCAATTTGCCCATGGTGTTTTAAGCCAAGTCGTAAAAAAATCTTACAATCAATTAATAACAAAAGCTTTATGATTGGAAATACATCCGGACACGTATTTAAGATAACAACATTTGGGGAATCACACGGCAAGGCAGTTGGCGCAGTTATTGACGGTTGCCCAGCCGGATTAATCTTAACAGAGGAAGACATACAAAAGGAATTGGACAGGAGAAAACCAGGAAAAACAGCATACGAAAGTCCTCGGAAAGAAAACGATAAAGTTGAGATAATATCCGGAGTATATAAAGGCAAAACTTTGGGCACACCAATAACACTTTTGGTGTGGAACAAAAATCAGGATTCTTCTGCTTACGAAAAATTAAAAAATCTATATAGACCCGGTCATGCAGATTTTACATACGATGCGAAATATGGATTTAGAGATTGGCGTGGTGGGGGCAGGGCATCTGGACGTGAAACTTTGGCCCGTACAGCCTGTGGAGCGGTAGCAAAAAAAATCTTAAAGCAAATGGGCATAACTGTGAGTTCAAAAGTTTGCACGATTGGTGGGGTCGAAGTCGCGAATAAAAAAGAAATAGAAAAAATAATTTTAGAAGCCATGCATAACAAAGACTCAGTTGGAGGGATTGTGGAAGTTAAAGCAAATGGCGTGCCAGCTGGGCTAGGCGAACCTGTATTCCATAAACTTTCTGCAGATTTCGCATCGGCATTGGTAAGCATCCCAGGAGTTAAGGGATTTGAAATAGGTGATGGATTTTTGGTTTCTAAAATGTATGGTTCTCAAAACAACGATGAATTTGTTATGAAAAACAAAAAAATCACCACAAAAACAAATCACGCCGGAGGTATTTTGGGAGGGATATCAAATGGTGAAGAAATAGTCTTGAGAATCGCCATTAAACCGCCATCCAGCATTGCAAAGAAACAAAGGACGGTTACGTCATTTGGTAAAAATGTAGATGTGGATATAGCCGGTAGGCACGACCCATGTATATGTGAAAGAGTATTGCCTGTTGCAGAAGCAATGGTGGCTCTTACTTTGGTAGATCATGTATTTCTAAATAGAATTTCACGTCTATGAAAATATCCAAGAAGAAACTTTACATAGCGGTTGCAGGAGACAGGGGTTCTTTCTCTGAACTTGCTTGTAAAAAATACGCAAAAGAAAATTCTCTAAAAGACTATGAGATAATTTATGCAATAGACTCAAAAGGTGTAGAAAAACAGCTGTTAAACGGCATAGCAAAAATCGGGATATTACCACTGAGGAATATAATTTGTGGGCACGTTGCAATGACGCAAAAAATTCTTGAAAAAGAAAATTGCCAGATAGTAGACTCAACGGATCTTGAGATTGAGCAATGTCTTTTCGGCATTAAAAGAATCAAATTAAATCAAATAAAAGAAGTGGTATCGCATGAACAAGCAATTAAACAGTGCGAAAAAAATTTAAAACGACTACTTCCAAAAGCAAAAATTACAAAATATATAGATACCGCAAAAGCGGCACATGATTTAAGTGCAGGGCTTTTATCAAAAGAAACTGCAGTTATTGGGCCGAAAAATTTAGGAAAAATGTACGGACTAAACCTGTTAAAGGAAAAAATAGAAGATGCAAAAAACAATAGGACAATCTTTCTTGTAGTCACGGTAAAAGGCGTCGGCTCATATCGCAAAAATATAGATGACATTGATAAAAAAATTATAAGACTATTGGGCCAAAGACTTGCTTGCAGTAAGCAAATTGGTGAGATAAAACGCAAAACAAAAAAACCGATATTTGACGAAAAAAGAGAATTGAAACTTATGAACATGCGCAAAAAAGAAGCAAAAAAAATGCCAATCGATACCGATTTCATAGAAAAAATCTTTGACACTATCTTGCAAGAATCTAAAAATATCCAAAAATAAATTATGCAAAATTTCTCGAAGAGAGCATGCATAAAATCATCTGCAACAGGAGAATTAAGTTGTCTTGTGAAAGACATGCAATCACTAGGAATAAAAATACACAATCTCGGTGTGGGGGAGCCAAATATTGAGCTTGAATATCAAATTAAAAAAAGTGCACACAAATCAATTGATAATAATAAAAATTCTTACCCGCCCGTCCCGGGATTCAAAGAGCTAAGAGATGAGGCCTCAAAATGGATGAATAGGTCATACAAAACAGATTTTAAAACAGAAAATACAATTGTTGTACCGGGCGGTAAGTTCGGAGTTTTTTTAAGTTTGGGTGCTTTAATAAATCATGGAGACGAAGTTGTAATAATATCTCCATATTGGGTCTCCTACCCGCAAATAGCGGAATTTTTTGGAGCTAAAGTGCGTATTCTAAAAACCAATGAAAAAAATGGATGGAAAATCGCACCTAAAGACATACAAAAAATCTGTACACAAAAGACAAAAGCTATAATTATAAACAACGCATGTAATCCAACTGGCACCTTATATGACAAAAGAGAACTTAAAGAGATTTTATCAAAGATTCCAAAACACATGTGGATAATCTCGGACGAAGTCTATAGTGGCCTTACGTATGACGGTAAAAAATATACATCTTGTGGTGAATTTAAAGAGTATAAAAAAAGATTATTGATAATACAAAGTTGCTCAAAAAATTTTGGTATGATAGGGCTACGAGTAGGGTTCGTATTCGGTCCGAAAAATATTATAAAAATATTGGCAAAACTTCAAAGCCAAAGCGCAACCTGCGCATCCAGCGTGTCACAGTGCATGGCCCTTGAGGCAGTCAAAAACGCAGGAATATACCAACGTAAGATGCGGGATGAAATGCAAAAAAGGCGAGATTTCTTTGTCACAGGGCTCGAAGAAATTTTCTCGCGGTTAAAAATGCCATCATCGGCACTATACCTATTTTTGCCACTTAAATATTTTGATCAAAAAGGCAAAAACGATATTCTATTTTGCAAACAAATGCTACAAAAATACAAAATAGCCATGTTGCCAGGTACAGCCTTCGGTTGCAAAGGATTCGTTCGCATAGCATTTTGCGAAACGCAAAAAAACTTAAAAGCATCACTCAAACAATTGTCCTTAAAATACAAACCAAGTATCATGCGGTCATGACAGAACTTTACAGACAATTGACCCTCTTCTTAAAAGAGATAAAAAATACCGATGAGAAGCCGTTAATAGTCGTTTGTGGGCCTACGGCATCAGGTAAAACAGCACTGAGTTTGCTACTCGCAAAGGATTTTGATGGAGAAATTATATCCGCTGATTCCGCACAAGTTTATAAGAAAATGGACATTGGGACGGATAAGGTTAGCGTTGCAGACAGGCAAAAAATTAAGCACCACCTTATAGACGTACATGAAATTGACGAACAATTCACAATGGCGGATTTTAAGCGTGAAGCCACTCAGGCAATCAAAGAAATATTTTCAAAAGGGAAAATCCCAATAATTTGTGGTGGTACAGGGCTCTATATAAGTTCTGTTGTTGATAATTATGATTTACCAATAGCGCCTCCAAATCTCATAATTCGCAAAGAGCTCGAGGATGAATATGAAAAAAACGGAATAAACAATCTATATAAAAAATTGCAAGACTTGGATCCAATCACTGCGAGCAAAATTCATCCAAATAATGCTCGTTATGTAATGCGTGCGCTTGAAATTGTTTTGCAAACAAAAGAACCAATTCAAAGGAATAAAGCAAAACCAATCTACAATGTGTTCAAAGTCGGCATAGCTTGGCCTAGGGAAGTACTTTATGAAAGAATTAACAAGCGAGTGGATGAACAAATTGATCGCGGACTTTTGAATGAATTAAAAACACTCTTGATTGAGGGCTACGACCCCAATTCGCATGCATTCTCTGCACTTGGCTACAAAGAATATTTTCCATATTTGCGTGGCGAAAAATCACTGGAAGAATGCAAAGAATCTTTAAAACAAAATTCACGCAATTATGCAAAGAGACAAATGACTTGGTTTAGGAAAGAAGAAGATATTTATTGGCTTTCGCCTGAAGAATTTTACGAATTAACAAGCCATAGCAATTCTTAACAACTGCACATGCATCTAAAATTTAAAAACTTACTGGAAATCTCAAGCACTTTAAGAGCCGAAGGTGGCTGTCCTTGGGATAGAGAACAAACAATAGAATCTTTGGCACATTGCATCACGGATGAGGCGGAAGAGGTAGTTCAGGCGATCGACAAAAAAGACACGGAAAATTTAGAAGAAGAAATTGGAGATCTACTTTTTTGTTTAATAATGATTGCTCAAATTGCAAAAGAAGAAGGCAAATTTGATATGGGTTCAGTAATGGATAAAATCGCAGAAAAAATGATAGCCAGGCACACTTGGGTTTTTGGTACGGACAAGGCGAAAACCGCTGAAGAAGCAGTTGAACTTTGGCTCAAAAATAAAGCTGTGGAAAAAACTAAAAAGCAAAAACAATGAGTCTTTTTGGAAAAAAATGGGTAGTTACGCACAAACGCGATTCCAAGGAAAGTCTTTGGAGCGCTTTAATGTTGTCGCGGAATATAACAGATCCAGCTGACTTTTTTTCTGACTCAAAAATTGAAGATTTGCCCGATCCATTTTTGTTTAAAGACATGCAAAAGTCCGTGGATCGCATCCTAAAATCAATAAAAAATAAAGAACGTATAGCGGTTTATAGTGATTATGATGTTGATGGGATAAGTGGTGGAGCAATTTTAGTACATACTTTAAATTTACTTGGAGCGGACGTCTCATACAGGATCCCACACAGACAAAATGATGGATACGGACTGCACCAAAAATACATAGAAGAATTGGCACAAAAAAATGTAAAAGTTTTAATCACGGTTGATGTTGGAATTTCTTGCGCAAAAGAAATAAATCTCGCAAAAGATCTTGGCATAGACGTAATAATCACGGACCATCATGCGGTTCCAAAAGAACTTGGTAAGGCATTTACCATTTTACATCCTATCTTAGAAAAAAATTATAAATGCAAACATCTTTCCGGCAGTGCGGTTGCTTTTAAATTGGCATCAGCTCTACTGATAAAAACCGGCAACGAGCAATTTATACAGTCTTTAACGGACTTAGCGACGCTCGGCATAGTTGCGGATTGTGTCCCGTTAACAGAAGAAAATCGCACCATAGTTAAACTTGGATTAAAACAAATGGGACTAACAAAATGGGATGGACTAAAAGAACTTTTAAAACTTGTGGGGGCATGGGATAAACAGGATTTTTCCACCTTTACGATTGGTTTTCAAATTGGTCCAAGACTAAATGCATCGGGGCGCATGGATAATCCTTATTGGGCAATGCAAACCCTGCTGGCAACAAAAGAGCAGGCGCCAGAAAAATCCAAAAAGCTCGATGAATTAAATAAAGCACGTCAAGAATCAATGATTAAAGCGTTGGAGGAAGCGGAACAGATAATCATAAAAGACGAATCAATCATTATCGCCGAAAGTACAGATTGGAATAGCGGAATAGTAGGGCTAATAGCCGGCCGTTTACAGGAAAAATATCAAAAGCCCACGTTTATTATGGAAGACGCTGGCGATGAACTCGTTGGCTCAATCCGTAGCGTCCCGGGCTTTTCTGCCGTGTTGATCCTAAATAGCCTTGCGGACCATTTAATGCATTACGGCGGTCACGAAATGGCTGGTGGATTTAGAATAAAAAAATCAGAGCTAAAGGCGTTCAAAAAAAATCTTAAGATTCTTGCCACTAAGCATTTTAAAGAGAATCCATATACTCCAATTTACACAGTGGATACTTGCCTCACCGCAGATGATTTTTTGCCGGAAATCGTAGATAAAATTAATTCATTTTCTCCATTTGGACAGGCTAATCCAAAACCGATTTTTTTAATGGAAAATGTGGAAATTTTGGAAACTCGTCCCGTGGGCAAAAGCGGAAATCATCTAAAATGCATCGCAAGGTTCAGCGGTAAAATAGTGGAAATTATATGTTTTGACTTTTCAAAATACGAAAACGATCTCAAAAAGGCCACTAATTTACTTGTCTACTTGGACAAAAACGTATGGAATGGCACAGAAAAGGTGGAAGCAAGGCTCGTGGACGCCAAGCAATAATTGCCCTGGTACAAACACCTTGTTTTTGGCTTGTAGAAGCTGTAGAATAAGCGCTTTTATTCATGAGAACACTATCTAGCCGGAGCCCAACCAGGTTGACAGAAGGTAGAAATTCTGGCATAATTACAAGAATAAAATCTCAACAATGATCCTAAAGAAATGACACTAGTAGACAAAAATCAGGCGCAACAAATCTTGAAAAATGCAAAAAAAATCTTAATTGCACCTTCTTCTCCAATGGATGGTGACTCTGTTGGTAGCGCCCTTTCGTTAATGGTTGTTTTGCGTAAAATGGGTAAGGAGGTAACTGTAGTGGCCTATGACCCGTTGCCGGACTACCTAAAGTTTTTGCCGTATGTGAGCCAAATAGAGTCGGAGCTTACAGCCTCAAAAGATTTTGTGATTTCACTCAGTACGGATGAGGCGGAAGTTGAGCATCTAAAATACGAAGTGGAACAAGGAAGAATCAACATTATTGTTACGCCAAAATCCGGACGTTTTACCGGAAAAGATTTGAGCATTGTAAAAGATGAAGAAGATTACGATTTAATAGTTACGGTAGACACAGGCGATATGGTCCAACTTGGCAAATTGCCAGAGGAACACAAGGATCTTTTTGCACGCATCCCGATTCTGAACATAGATCATCACGCCTCAAACGGTAAATTTGGGACCTACAATTTGCTCGAATACGGAAGCGCTGCAACAACGCAAATAGTTACGCCGATGATTTTGGATTTTGAAAAAGAGCGTGGTGAAGAACTTGTAGATGAAGACATCGCAACTTTACTTCTTGTTGGAATTATAACCGATACAGGTAGCTTCCAACATTCAAACACCACTCCGGAAGCGTTCGAAATTGCAGCAGATTTACTGGATCGCGGAGCTCGCCAGCAAGAAATAATTAAACATATTTTTAAGACCAAAAGCCTCGCAACGCTCAAACTTTGGGGACGTGTTTTGGAACGAATTACTTATGATCAAAATGCAAAACTTGTGTATTCCTACCTAACACTAAAAGACTTGGAGGAAACCGGTGCTTCTCCGGATGATACAGGTGGGATTATAGACGAATTAATGACAAGTGCTCCAGGTGCAGAAGTAGTAATGCTTCTTAAAGAAAAAGAACCAGGATTTATATCCGGTTCACTCCGCGCGCCAGGGCAAATAGCCAATGTAGATGAAGTGGCAAAACTTTTAGGCGGAGGTGGGCACAAAAAAGCCGCTGGATTCCGAATCAAAAATAAATCCATAGAAGAAGCTGTGGAAATGGCAAAACAAGCTGTGTATTCATATATGGGCGAAGTTACCAGCACGAATACATCTGTACGACTATTCCCTGGTCTTACAACCAAACCACAAACCGTAATCCCAAAGCCATCAGCCGGCGGGGAAGATATGCTTCTTGAAGATTTCCGCAAAAGGCAGAGCCAGCCACCGCAGGCAAATCCACAAAACCAAGGATTAAAAGAAAAAACAGTCCGCTTCTTTCAAGATTCAGATGGACAAATCAAGCCGGAAGAAATGACTGTAGAGGATATACTATCCCAATTGGGCGAGTAAATTATCGTCTATTGTAACGTTGGCAGAAACTTTTGAAACGTCGTCATCTTCATCAAGCGATTCCATTAGTCCAATTATTTTTTTTGCCGTTTCCAAATCCTCTATCTTAAGTTCATCTTTTGGCTTCCAAATAACCTCGTCTTTTTCCACCAAGTAGCCGGCTCCCAAAATGTTCTTTTTGACATCGGAAAGTTTTTCCGGGGATGCATAAACTTCATATTTCTCATCGCAAACAGAAAAATCCTCAGCTCCGGAATCAATCAAAGTTAACTCAACTTCATCCGTCCCTTTTCCTTTTGGATTAACCAGCAAGTAAGCCTTTTTTTCGAAACGCCAAGACACACTTCCAACCGAAGCCAAGCTTCCACCATGTCTCGTTACAATCGATCTCACGTTAGAAAGCGATCTGTTTTTATTATCAGTGATTGTATCGATCAAAAAAGCGGATCCAGCTGGCCCAACAGCCTCATAAGTTACTTCCTCAAATATTGCTCCATCTTTATCTTCACCCGTACCCTTTTTAACTGCACGGTCTATGTTCATATTTGGCACGTTGTCTTCTTTTGCCCTATCAATCGCCGTCCTAAGATTTGGATTCATGGAAGGATCACCACCGGCCCTAGCCGCCATAGCTATAAGTTTTGCATGCATGGTAAAAGTTTTACCGCGCTTTGCATCAGCAGCACCTTTTTTAATTTTGATTGTTTTCCACTTGCTGTGTCCGGACATAAAACTTGGGTTAAATTTTATTCAGCAAAACCTTCTAAAGATGGCAATTCAGTTGGACCGTTTGATTCAAGTACTTCCTCGTCGGAAGTATCGGTTACGGAGGAATCATCTGTTGTATCCTCAATAATTGCTCCACCGGTGATCCCATCTAAAAGAGAAGAATCTTCAACTGGTTCCTCAATTTGACCGCAAGACACTAGGCCCAAAGCCAAAACCACCATGACCGAAAACAATGTAAAAGATTTTTGGATTTTCATATAATTTGAGATTAAAAGCTTGAAGTTTTGCCCTCCATAATGTTCAAAATAACATCGTAAGAGCGCTCGTATTTTATAGTTATATTTGCACTTGGGGAATAGTAATAATCAACCGGACCTGTTCCAACGCCTATTGCATCTGTTTCAAACAGTTCCCAATCGGTAAGCAAACTCATCATATCGGAGCCGGTTCCATCAACCTGTATTGCCTCTCTTAAGTTTTCTACTATCTCATCAATAGTCATGCCACTCACACTTTCGTCAAATTCAATGCTATTAACAATGGAAATAAAAGACTGTTCTAAGTAAGGCGAATAAGCCCCATCTCCATGCATCGCAAGCAAGTTGACCAAGCTATTATTTGGCAACATTATGTACCATTCGCGGTAATAGACGTCATTTTGATGATACAAAACAAGCGTATCAAAACCGCCGATTGTGGGTTGATCCGTCTCAAAATTTGTAGAAGCTTTTATTGAAGCAAAAAGCTCATTTGCAGTTTTGCCATTTGGATTGCCGTAACGAGTCATAAGCAAAGTCCCACCATTCTCATAAGGAGTAAGTAGACTCATTTGATTGTTTGCGGAATCCAGCAAAAACACTGCACCAACTCCCTCTTGTTTAACGCCCCAATTAAATGGAATTTTCATGGAAATATCCACAGTGGGGAAGTCCGTGCGTAGCCAATTTGTGGATTCCGTAAATGCACTGCCGGAACTTTTTACTATTTGTTCCCTATAAACCATTTCAGAAAGATTTGCCCTGGAAATAGTCTCTTCTCCGTGCCAAAGCCCATCCGTTTGGGCTGGTTCTATATTAAAGTTTTTTGCATAAAATGCATAAGGCGCATACCAACTGCTGACCGCAACGTCCAAAAAAGGTGATTCGGATGGATTATTTACAGATACACTACCTGCCAAAGTAAGCATTTTAATAGCCTCAGCTCTATTTACAGTTTGTTCGGGTTTAAAAGTATTGTCTTCATACCCATTCACAATCCCAAGTGAAACTGCAGTCGCCACATATTTGGCATACCATTCCATCGCAGGCACATCTGTAAAAGTACTTGTGGCGTCAGTGCCAATCGTAACCCCCATTCCCATTAAAACAATTTTTAACGCTTCCGCTCGATTTACTTCTTGATCAGGTTTAAAACTAGAATCCTCATATCCCTCCAAAATTCCACTTTCTACCAAACTATTTATTGCAGAATAATTTGGATTTGTTGCCGACACATCTGTAAAAGAAGCATTTGCCAGTGGCGTAGCCACAATCCCAACTAACAAAACCACTCCTAAAACTTTAATAAACCGATTAAAAATACTAGGCATGTGGAAATTGTAAAAATAACTCCACAAATCTAACAGACCGCCCAAAAAATCGCAATAATCTAAGCTCTAAACCGCAATCTCCCCAGGCGTATAAACATCCAGGTTGTCTTCGCCGATTAGTTTGATTACTTCCGCAACAGCATCTTTCATTGGGACTTGGCGCTGTTGGCCTTTTGCCATATCGCGAATGATTATCACGCCTTCACGCACTTCGGTAAGACCTAATATTAGTGTATATGGGACCTGGAATTTATCGGCGAGACGCATCTGCGCTTTCATACTTCCTTTTCCGAGAGCGCCAACAGTCCTAACTCCATGTTCACGCAAATCGTCAATCAATCTAAGGCATTTTTTCTTTGCTTCATCTCCAAGTTGTGCCACAAAAATATGCACCTCATCTTTTGAAGGGACCCTCACATTTGCAGCTTTCATTTGCGCGACCAAACGTTCAAGTCCAACTGCAAAACCAACCCCTGGGGTAGGAGGGCCTCCCATAGTTTCCATAAGCCCATCATAACGTCCACCACCACCAACGGCATTCTGTGCACCGGTTTCACTATCCCAAAACTCAAAAACAGTTTGTGTATAGTAATCAAGACCACGCACCAATTGGTCATTTTCCGTATATTTAATGTCGAGATCATCCAAAAAGTCCTTAACCGTATCATGAAAAGCTTGGTCTTCAGGTATGCGATATTGTGCAAACTTTGGAGCCAATTGCGCCAAAATCTTACAATCCTCACTTTTACAATCAAGCAAACGTAATGGATTCGTCTTAAGTCTTCTTTGGCAATCTTCACAAAGAGACCTTTCCTTGCCGGCATAATAATTAACCAAAGCTTCCTTGTATTTTTCGCGACTTTTTTTTGAGCCGATATTATTGATTTGGAGACTCAATCGATCTGCGATCCCAAGATCCTTAAAAATTTTCTGACCCAAAAATATACATTGCACATCAATGGCAGGATCACTTTCACCTATAACTTCCACTCCAAATTGCCAAAACATACGGTACCTACCTTTTTGAGGCCGATCATATCTAAAGTGAGGCTCAATATAATATAGTTCAACAGGTTGTGGCCATTCTTTCATGCCGTGTTGGAGATATGCGCGTATCACACCTGCAGTACCCTCAGGTTTAAGCGTTAAGCTTCGTCCACCTCTATCTGTAAAAGTGTACATTTCTTTGGATACAATGTCTGTGTCATCACCAATGCTACGATCAAAAACTTCTGTGTGCTCTAAGATTGGCGTACTTATGCGTTTAAAACCGGCCTGTCTACACCTATGTCTGCAAACTTTTTTGATAAAAGTAAAAAACTCATGATCTTTTGGCAAAATATCGTGTATCCCATTTGGGGTTTGAAGCTTTTGACCATTGCTTGCCATTTTGGCATCAGTGGGCAAGCTTGAAATATTGTCTTCCGAAGAATCGTTGTTATCTGACATGGGAAAATAAAAGACAGAGATTGTCTACAACTATACGCGATTTATTTGCATGAGCAACCTTAAATTTATGAAGAATTGAAAATTTTTACTCGCCCCTGTCTTGCGCCATTTGCAAAATATGGCAGAATTCACCGTCGACGGTGAACTAGCCAATAGTCCGGCTTTTTGTAAAGGCAGGACTTGACAGGTTAAAATATGTTTTCGCGCAAACTCTCGAGAGTGAATTCGTCAACAATCTTAATTTTTGTAAAGGCACCGATACAAAAATCTACTTTTTGTTATTCAAATTTTTTGCCAGTCAAGTAAAACCCCGCGGCACCAATCATTGCCGCATTATCAGTGCAGTAAGAAAGTTTTTTTGGGTAGCGCAAACACAGTTCATTCCTTTCACAAGGTGATCCATCTCGCCCGGGTCCGTCAGCAAGTCTACACCTTGCAATCTTTCCAAGCTCCTCCGCAACCCTTGCCCTCAAGTAGCCATTTGCAGATACTCCGCCGGACAGATGCACCTCCTTAACGGGATATTTTTTAACCGCATCCATCAATTTGATCAAAAGCGCATCCACAACTGACTTTTGAAAAGATGCTGCAACATCATCCACCATTTTTTCATTATCCAAAATCGCAGGATTGTCCTTCAGCGTATAAAAAACAGAAGTTTTTAGCCCGGAAAAACTAAAATTTTTATCATTTTTCATACCAATCGGGAACTTAAACGCATTGGAGTCTCCATTTTTTGCACGTACCTCAATAATAGGTCCACCCGGATATCCCAAACCAAGCAATCTCGCAACCTTATCAAAAGCCTCACCTGCAGAATCATCCACGGTTTCTCCAAGCAGTTCCGCGTCGCCATGTCCACGCATTAGCCAAAGCTCATTATGCCCACCCGAAACAGTCAAAGTGATTATTGGGAACTCAGGTTCCGCCTCTGTTTCAAGCCAGTTTGCGTAAATATGCCCGTGTATGTGATTCACCTCAATTAGTGGCTTATCCCAAGCAAAAGCAAGCGCACTTGCGGTAATTCTGCCAACCACAAGCGATCCGATTAAACCGGGTTCGCGAGTTACGGCGATTGCATCAATATCATCTTTTGTGACTCCGGCTTCTTTCATCGCCGTCTTCAAAACCGGCATCATTGCTTTTATGTGTTCACGCGCAGCTACTTCCGGCACCACTCCACCTGTTATTGCATGTTTTGCTATCTGTGAAGCAATCACGTTAGACAAAACTTTGCGCCCATCCGCAACTACGGAAACGGCTGTTTCATCACACGAACTTTCTATTGCAAGAATTTTCATGCCGATAATCTACACTAAAGATAAAAAAATCGCTATGATAGGGGTACCCATGCAAAAAACCGCATATCAAATTGTAAAAACATTGCAGGACGCAGGCTTTAAAGCATATTTGGCCGGTGGATGTGTTCGCGATATGTTACTTAAAAAGGAGCCAAAGGATTTTGATATAGCGACCAGCGCACTCCCGGAACAAATAGAAAATATTTTTGCTGATACCTACCCGGTAGGTCGATCTTTTGGAGTTATGCATGTGATTGAGAATGGTTTCACTTTCGAAATTGCAACATTTAGAAACGACTCCGGTTATAGTGATGGTCGTCGTCCCGATGCGGTTACTTTTACACACGCGGAAGACGATGCAAAACGCAGAGATTTTACGATTAACGCAATTTTTTATGATCCGATTCTGGATGAAATCCACGATTTTGTAGGTGGAAGGAATGATTTAACAAATCGTTTGATTCGTTTTATAGGCAATCCGCACGATCGCATTTTGGAGGATCATTTACGGATTATCCGCGCAATTAGATTTAAGAATACACTTGGATTTGGCTACCATCCGGACACTTACGAAGCTATTAAAAAACATGCCCCACTTGCGGATAAAGTAAGTTGGGAACGGGTGCGTGATGAACTTAATAAAATAATAATGGCTCGCTCAGCCCCAACTGCTTTTGAAGACATGCAAGATACCGGAGTTTTGCCTTATGTTTTGCCGGAACTTGAAGCTTGCAAAGGCATGCCCCAACCAATGCAGTACCACACGGAAGGTGACGTTTGGACTCACTTAATGGATGCTCTAAAGTCTTTACCGCAAAGCGCGGATTTGGTGGATCATTGGGCTGTCATTTTCCATGACATTGGCAAGCCGGAGACCTTTAAAATTGCAGAAAGAATACGTTTTGACCACCACAGCGAAGTGTCAGCGGAATTAGCAGAACGCATAATGCGCAGGCTTAGATTCCCTCGCAAAGACATAGATACAATTAGCTGGGTTGTTAGGCACCATTTTATGATGCAACAACTCCTGGACATGCCGGACGGGCGCAAACACCATTGGTTTTTAGACGAAAGATTCCCTCACTTGCTAATGCTTTTTTATGCAGACGCAGCTGGAATAACACCAAATGATTTCACAATGTATAACAAAGTAAAAGAGGCGTACCAAACTTGTTTAAAACATTTTCCTGTGCGTCCAAAACCACTTTTAACAGGCGCGGAAGTTATGGAAACGTTAGGATTAAAAGCCGGCCCACGCGTAGGCGAAATTTTGCAAGAAATCGCAGAAAAACAACTCGGCCACGAATTAAAAACACGCGAGGAAGCAATTACTTGGTTAAAAGGACTTAATTTACACGAGTAAGTAAACTCACGCATTCAGTGTGGTGAGTCTGGGGGAACATATCAACGGGTTGTACCAATTCCGTTTTGTAACCAAGCGTTCCAAATTGTTTTAAATCTCTGGCCATTGTTGCAGGATTACAAGACACATAGACGATTTTTTTAGCATCAAATTTACTCACAGTTTCTACTACTTTTTCTCCAAGTCCGGCTCGTGGTGGATCCACAATAATTATATCCGGTTTTTCTTTAAGACCATCGAGTTTGTCTTCCACTGCGCCAAGATAAAATTCCACATTCTCTATACCATTTTTTTCTGCATTAAATTTTGCATTTTTTACAGCAGATTCATTGATTTCCACACATATAACTTTTTTTGCCTTGTGAGCACAAAATAGCCCGATAGTCCCGGTTCCCGAATACAAATCAAACACAATTTCCGAGCCTGTTAAAGATGCAAGTTCCAGCGCTTTTGCATAAAGAACCTGAGCTTGAACGGTATTGGTTTGAAAGAACGCACCAGGCAAAATTTCAAACGATAATTTTTCGCCTTCCGGCAACAAAAGAACTTCATTTAAAGTCTCTTTCCCTGCAAGAAAAACATCGGTAATAACAGTTGGCTGTCCTTTAATTTGGCTCACTTTTGATAAATAAAGTGAGCTAACACTTTTGTTTTTGCTGAATAATTCTTTAAAACTTTCTTTTGCATCAAACGGAGAAGCTTCAAATTCCGCATCACTAACAGTTAAAATAAGCATTCGTTCGCCGGTATTTTTGCCCTCGCGAATTGTAAGAGACCGGAGCCCCAAAGCGCTATAATCATTTGCCCATTTACGAACAATCTTAACAATTTTTGCAACTTCCTCCGATTCCAAAAAACATTCTTCCAAATCACAAACTTCATGGTGGTAGCCGGGCGGGTAAAAACCTAACTCCATTTCACCATTTTTCCCTTTCCCAAAAGAAAGTTCCAACTTATTTCTATAAAAAAATTCAGTTGAATTTGCTATGATTTTTTGCACCAGTTTAGCATCAAGCCCGCCAAGCCTTGTAATGGCATCACACACTTGTTCTTCTTTGATTTTAACCTGTTCTTCATATGGCAAAAACTGCCACTTACATCCTCCACATGTAGTAAAATGTTTGCATTTTGGTTTAATCCTAAGAGGACTCTCTTTTACTATTTTTAGTAGTTTTGCTTCGGCATAATTGGAACGAACTTTGATAACGCGAGTTAGCGCCAAATCACCGGGACAAACTGCATCTACAAAAATTTTGAACCCCTCAAAATCAGCAATTCCCTCGCCACCATACACAAGACGATCAATTTTTAATTCGATTTCTTGGCCTTTTTTAGGTTTCATAGTAAAGGGATTCTAGCAGACTTTAGCTTTATGGGTATAATAAATTTATGAATATTAAAATTATACAAGTTGGACAAACAAAAGAAGCACCGTTAAAAACATTGGAAGCTGAGTATGAAAAGCGCCTCAAAGCCTTTATAAAATTAGAAACAATTACTATCCAATCATGTAAAAAAGATGATCGTACTCAGGCGCAAAAAGAAGAAGCTGATGAGATTAGAAAACACCTGGATAAAAACGCATTAATCGTTGCACTTGATGAAAATGGTCAAGAAATGACAAGTGAGGAATTTGCAAAATGGATAAGCCATGTGCGTGATTTTGGCGAAGGCAAAATAGAATTTGTGATTGGAGGGTCCCATGGTTTGCATCCGGATTTGCAATCACAAGCAAAAACAATAATTTCTTTTTCCAAGATGACCTTTACGCACGAGATGATACGAGTATTTTTAAAGGAGCAACTCTATCGCGCATTCATGATACTTTCTAACAAAACATACCACAAATGAAACGCATTTTTTGGATTTTTTGCCTAGCCACCACCATGCCATTTTCAGTTTTTTTTGGATTAAAAAACACACAAGAGTCGGGCACAACACTACTTGAAAATTGGATTTCAAAAACAAGCGAACCGGAGATAACAATGATTTTAACAGGCGACATAATGCTTGGCCGTTACATAGCAACCCTGCGTGGAAGGAACGGAGGGAATTTTCCATTTACCTACATGCCGGAAATAATCGCGCTTGCAAAAGAAAAACTCGCGTCTCAAAAAATAGATATAATCGCCGGAAATTTAGAGGGGCCAATCACAGATACACAAACTTATTATGGCGATATGGTTTTTCGCTTTGAACCGGAAGTTGCTGAGCTCCTAAAAAATACAGGCTTTACAACACTTGGCTTGGCGAATAATCACATTTTTAACCAAACTCGCGCTGGGTATACAACAACGCAAAATTACCTCACAGGCGTTGGTATAAAAAGCTTTGGTGAACCGGATACCGCAAATGGGGAATCAAGTACGGCAATTTACAATTTCGGCGACACTTCGATTGGATTTTTAGGGCTAAATGACACGGATTTTAATTTGGATGAAGCTCAAGCAATTCAAAAAATTCAAGAATTAAATGAGCAAGTTGACGTGTTAATCGTCAGCATCCATTGGGGCACCGAATACCAAAAAATCGCCAATAACACGATTGTAAAAATGGCACACAGCTTTGTTGATGCAGGTGCAGACATGATTTGGGGCCACCATCCACACGTTGTGCAAAATAGCGAAATTTACGCTGGAGCACCAATTTACTATTCACTCGGAAATTTTGTTTTTGATCAATACTGGTCCGAGGAAACCCAAAAAGGCCTAGTTCTCGCACTAAAAATGAAAAATCGCAAAATCGAAGTCCAAGAAATCCCGGTTGATTTAGTGAATCTGGGAGAGCCTAAAATCCACACGCCATGATTGCCAAAAGATATAAAAAGTGATACAATTACAAGATTTTTTGACACAAACTCAGCATGAAACTTAATTTCTTCGGTGCAGATAAGGAAGTAACGGGTTCACGCCACTTGCTGGAAGTGAATGGCAAAAAGATACTTTTGGATTGTGGAATGTTTCAAGGTCGCCGTGAAGAAGAGCAAGATAAAAACAGAAACTTTGGATTTAATCCAAAAGAAGTTGATATTTTGGTTTTATCACATGCGCATATCGACCACTCGGGAGCAATTCCGAATCTTGTAAAGCAAGGTTTTAATGGGCCAATTTACTGTACGCTTCCAACAATCGATCTTTTATCTTACATGCTTCGCGATTCAGCATTCATTCAAGAAAAAGAAGTCGAGTATTTAAATGAGAAAAAACGTCTTGCGGGTGAGGAACTGGTTGAGCCTATATACACTAGTGAAGATGTGGAAAAGGTTTTCCCACTTATAAAGGGAGTGCGTTATGGGGATAGCGTGGATTTGCTTGGAGATGGAAGCGTTATGATGTGCTTCCGCGACGCAGGGCATATTCTGGGTTCTGCAGTCACGGTATTCATCATCCAGGACAAAGACAAAAATAACGAAGTGAAAACTTTGGTTTATTCTGGAGATTTGGGTCGCAAAGACATGCCACTTCTTCATGATCCGTACCAGGTTGAAAATGCGGACTATCTAATTATGGAGTCAACTTACGGTAACCGTCTGCATGATCCTATCTTGGAGGCGGAAAATGACCTTGCCGAAGTAATAAAAAACACCGCAGCCCGTGGGGGAAAAATTTTGATTCCGGCATTTTCTCTGGGTCGTACCCAGGAATTGATCTACTCGCTTCATAAATTGATGGACGAACAAAAGATTCCGGACATACAAATATATGTTGATTCTCCACTCTCTGTGAATGTCACGGACGTATTCCGCCATCATTTAACTTCGCTAGATGAAGAAACGCAAAAAATCTTTTTAAATACAAACCAAGATCCATTTAATTTTGAACGCCTAAGCTATATTTCTTCTGTTGAGGAATCAAAAGCACTCAATAATCATAATGGTCCATGCGTAATAATTTCTGCATCCGGGATGTGTGAACATGGGCGCATTTTGCATCACCTTAAAAATTCGATTGAAGACCACAGGAACACTCTGTTGATAGTTGGTTTTCAGGCTATGAACACGTTGGGACGTAAACTTGTAGAAAAGCAAAATCCTGTAAATATCTTTGGTAAGCCGTATGCTGTTAGAATGGAACTTAAAATCATGAATGCTTACTCTGCTCATGCAGATAGGAATGATTTGATTGGCTATGCAAAAAATGTAAAAGGTCTAAAAAAGATTTTCTTAGTTCATGGTGAAGAAGAGGCATGTAACGGGTTGAAGCAAGCAATTATAGAAGAGAACATAACTGGCGATATACTTATTCCAATTTTTGGTGCTTGCGAAGAGTTGTAAGTTGTGCTATACTAATACGATGTTCATTGAAAATTCGCACTGGAAACTTGGTGTCAACCGGGTTGTAAGAGTCTGGTCTGTCGATTTGGTCCGGCTTCGGCCTTTCCATTTTGACTCTCCTCTCTCTTTACTGCCTGATGCGCCCCAAGTTTCATAGCCAAAGTAAGTCTGAGCTTATTAACTTCCCAAAGTTAATTTGCTCACTACAAACCTCGTCTTAAGTGGGGTCTCGTGCTTAAGAAGAAGGGGTAGACAGATTGCCTGCCATGGATTAATCCTAATTCGTGGATGACTGGGAGAAGCTTCAGAAATGGAACTTTTCCTACTCTAAACTCTCATCTGATACTGAACTGACTATGGAACATTAGGGCGCTTTTTTTGTGCACTTAAACCTTATTTGGGATGTCCATTTCACGCTTGGATCTCCAAAAGAAGTAAACCACTGTAACAAAAGTTACAGCCGGAGATACATAGGTAGGTATCACAACGCCAAAACTATCTAGAAGCATCACGGTCCCAAGTGCCAAAATTGAATACATAGCGCCATTTTTTAAATAGCGATACTTTTTGATGCGCTCAATGTTGCCAACCGTAATTTGCCTAACCACAACGGCTCCGAGCCCATTTCCAAGAAGTATAAGAGGGACAGAAAGCGTAAACGCAAATGCACCAAGTACTCCATCTATGGAAAAAGTTGCATCAATCACTTCAAGATACAAAATCTTGCTTATATCAGATAAATTCCCTTTTGAAGACAGCAAAGCTTCCTCTCCTTTCTCCGCATTTTCTTTAAATCCATGAGTTATAAAAAAGGCGGTTGAACCAATTACCGCTCCAAAAGCCATAACCGGGTTCATTTTTAATGCATACCAGACTATTGCAGACAGTAGAATGGAAACAACCGCATAGAACCAAACTCCTTGAGCGTGGAAGAATTTTTCCCCTCTGAGCCCATAATTTTTAGGTTCCAAAAAGAGCCAGTGGAAGAATAAAAAGATCAAAAAAGTACCACCCCCCGCAAGAAGTACCGGAGCGGACGATTCAATTGCTTCTATAACGGCAGGATCACTGCTAAATGTTGCCGTAAGCGAGCCAATAAATCCAAGTTCAGGTACGGTGAAATATACAATTAACCAAGGCAAAAGGCCTCTAACCAAAAATACAGCTATAAACATACCCCAGATCAAAAACCATTTTCTGGATTTCGGTTGCATTGTATGCAAAACCTCAGCATTTATAATCGCATTATCAATACTGCTTATTGTTTCAAATAGGCAGAGGCCAAACACAATCATTAATATCGAAGCGATGTCCATAGCGTAGTTTACGGAAGTCTAGTTTATCGCAAATTAAAAATCAATAAGTCTCAATTTTTTGACTTTCACCCAACTATGTTATAAAATACCCCTGTTCTTGTGATGCCGGTCGAGTCTGCAAGACGACAATTCATTTCAATCAAAAAATTTAAGTATATGAACACAAGTAAATTATTCGTAGGGAACCTTCCTTACACAACAACAGAAGAACAACTTCGTGAGCTTTTCAGCCCATGTGGTGATATCACTTCACTCATGGTGATGAAAGACAAGTTTACAGGACGTGCAAAAGGTTTCGCATTTGTAGAAATGGCTACTATGGAAGGTGCTGAGGCAGCTATCCAAAAGTTACATGATTTCGAAATCAACGGACGTAAGATGATCGTAAACGAAGCTCGTCCACGTGAGGAACGTCCTCGCGGAGATAGGCCAAGCTATGGAGACAGACCAAGTTTCCGAAGATAATTCCTGAAAAATTTAAAGCCCCCGGTTCGGTGTAAAAGCTTGGAGAAGGGGCTTTTTTAGTGTATAGGCACGTTAGTATATTACTATATGGAACCACTCGCATCTCGTATTCGTCCAAAGACTTTAAGTGAATTTGTTGGCCAGTCTCATCTTGTTGGCTCCGGCAAACCACTTCACAAAGCAATTCAAGAGAAACATTTATTCTCTTTCGTTTTATGGGGGCCTCCGGGCGTTGGTAAAACCACTTTGGCGCGTATTTATGCACAAAATGTGGAAGGCGTGCTCTACGAACTTTCTGCGGTTTCCGCCGGAAAAGCGGACATAAAACAAATTTTGGAGGAAGGCGCGTTTGGTCAACAAAAGATTTTGTTTCTAGATGAAATTCATCGTTTTAATAAAGGCCAGCAAGATTTTTTGTTGCCGTTTGTAGAGCGTGGAGAACTTGTTTTGATAGGTGCTACAACAGAGAATCCCAGTTTTGAAATTATACCTGCACTTTTAAGTCGTTGCCGTGTGTTTACTTTAAAAAGTTTGAATGAGGAAGAAATGGAACAAATTTTAGATAGAACGGAACTTAAAATGGACAAAGAATCACGGCAGTGGCTTATTAGAATGGCAGATGGAGATGCAAGGCAAGCTATAACGGTACTCGAAAATACACAAAATCTGTACAAAGAAATAACTATTGAAAGCCTAAAAAACACGGTGCAATCAAAATTTTTGCGTTACGATAAAAAAGGCGAGGAACATTACAATATAATCAGTGCTTTTATAAAAAGTATGCGTGCTAGCAAACCGGACGCCTCCATGTATTATTTGGCCAGGATGATTGATTCCGGAGAAGACCCAAAATTTATTGCTCGCAGAATGGTGCTTTTTGCCAGTGAAGACATTGGGCTGGCAAATCCAAACGCTTTACTTCTTGCAAATGCAACTTTCCGTGCGGTAGAAACAATTGGTTATCCGGAATGCGCAATAAATCTCGCCCAGTGTGTTGCTTACCTCGCAAATTGCAAAAAAGACCGTTCCAGCTATAACGCACTCCGCTCCGCCCAAGCCGATGTAGAAAAATTCGGTGCACTTCCCGTGCCACTAAAACTTCGCAACCCAACCACAAATCTTATGAAAGATTTAGGCTACGGAAAAGACTACCAAATGTACGACGACGCAGACTACCTGCCGGATGAATTAAAGGGGAAGAAGTACTTATAAATGAGGCTCCTTTTAAACCTACTTCAAGTAAAAGAAATATGACAAAGAAAAAATTTGATCACTATGTGCCGCAATTTCTTTTAAGGGGATTTAAGATGCACGGAACTCAACAAGGTATTTATTGTTACAGGCGAGGGGAAGAACCTAAACCGAGAAAAATCAAAAAAATTGCTGGTATGAAAGACTTTGAGGTACTCACCAACGGCAATACTGAACTCAGAGACAAATTGCATGACCTGGACAATAAATGGGGACTTTTCTTAAAAGCACTTGAGCAAACTACCGACATTGCTTCGCTCTTGAATAAGCACGGATCCACTTTTGCAGAATTTGTAGCGTTTCAAATTCTTAGAACTCCAATATGGAGAAATCGATTATGTGCAGAAAGAAATGCTAAAAACGAAGCGAAAACAATTCTGCAAAAGAGTAAAGATGGTTACATCGAAAGATTACTGAAGGGAGGTTCTTCTCATGAGGAAGCTAAACGGGAGGCAGACAGCGCATTCGACTTACCTTTTAGGTTATACCTCACCGACAACAGTTTAAGAGATCAAGATTACTATATAAAAAGAGTTTTAGAAGAAGCCCCAAACCTTGCTACCGCTTTGTCAAAACGTAGATGGGCATTTTTAAGTGTTACGAGAACTGGAGACTCTTTTATTACTTCCGATGCGCCTGTCCTAACCCATGTTACTAAACAATTTCAGTTTGATTTGCTCCAAACAGCCGCTACAGCAGTAATTTATATGCCTATCAATAAGTATATGGCTGCTCTGAGTGCTCCATCGATATTCGACCGTCATATAAAAGTAGGTACACAGACAGAGGGAGTGGAGCTTCTTAATGACTTGATGATTCATAATGCATATCTGGAAATTTATTCGCACCAAAAAAATGAGAAAATTCGGTACGCATTCGATAAAACTTCTCAAGAAGATATAGAAACTTTTAAGTGGGGATGGATCTCTGAGAACGAGAAGCAATTCCGTAATGTAGAGGGTTTTAATGACAATTAGATGGGATATTTACCTTGTATCAGACGTGCAAATATATAAGAAGAAAAGTATTAGAGCCCGAATTAATACATCATAAGTAGTAAAAAACCGCCTCTTAACTAGGATTCCATCCTGTTAAGAGTTTTGAGGCCGTGCTCGAAGGAATAAAGAAAACGCAGTACTCACAAGAATAATGGATACTGATGTTCCAACAATCCAAAATGGATTATTGATAATATTGCTGTAAATAAACAGTGGTATTCCAAAAATGAAAGAAACTAAAACTCCCCAAAAAACACCACGTTCATCAAGATTTTTGTAATAAAGACTAAGCACGGTAGGTACAACGGTGCACGCAGCAATCGTATTAAAAATCCACCATAAATGTTTTAGTCCAAAGCCGGGGATGTACGCCACTGCGAGCGCAACAATAAATCCTAAAATCGTTATAACCACCATTGCAATTCTGGAATTTTGCACGCCTTTTTTATCAAGTGATTTGCCAATACTTTCTTCATCCGAAGTAAGATTCTCGCCTTCATCAATTTTATTCAAAACGGCGCGTTCTTTTTCGGAATATTTAACAACGTCGGTAACATAAAGTGAACTTGTAGCCACAACACCAGAATCCAAAGTTGAATAAAGTGCACTCAAAAGCATCACCACAAATAATGCAATCGCCGGTAGGGGAAGCAATTTGCTGACTGTGGCAATACCAATCATAGAAGTGTCTACTCCAGCGGGAAGCACTATGCCTAGGCTTCCGTTCGCCGCTAAAAATCCTAATGTGGAAAGCGCAATTGGTACAATGCCAAACATGATCGCACCAAAAACAAAAGAAGGAACGAGATTACTCTTTTTTATTGCAAAAGCACGTTGCCAATACTGTTGATCAGAAATGGCGCCGGAGATAAGACCAATCGCAGTCACAATACCAAATGAAAAAGCAACTCCGGGGTCAAAAATATTCCTAAATTGTCCACTCACTCCACCGAACCCAACATTTACCGCAGATAAACCGCCAGCCACATGTATTGCCCACGGAACAACCACAGCAACACCTACTACAATCATAATAAATTGAATAAAATCGGTAACAAAAGAAGATTCCAAACCAGATATAAAAGCATAAATCAAAACAGTAACAGCCATAATGATCATTGCATTTATAAGAGGGATACCAGTGAGTAGAGACACTAAATTACCACCTGCGAATAATTGCACGGAAACCGCCATTAATTGGTAGAAAAAATATGGGAACATATACATTTTGTGGAGCCGTTTGCTTTGGAAGCGAAACAGTATCCATTGTGGCAAGGTATAGCCATTTGGCAGTTTTTCTCGAATTTTTGGTGCAAGAAAAATATAAATAAGTAACGCAATTATATTTGGAAAGGTGAACCAAAAAATGCCAGGCAAGCCTTGTTGGTATGCAGACTGAACAGATACAAAAAGTGCAGGTGCCCAAATCCATGACGCAGCTATGCTTGTAGCTCCAAGCCACCATTTTACATCTCTTTCGGCGACTAAAAACCCTCGAATGGATTTGTAATGTTTCCATCTGCCAAAAATATAAGTAATGGCGATCATCAGAATTCCATATAAAATTAAGAGTAGATAGCCGGTTGATTGAGACAATGTATGCATAAATATAGCTTAAATATTGAAAAGATAGACCCCATCGTATATACTTTCTGTTGAGTGGCAAATACCACCACTAACAACATGTATACTCAAGTCTTAGAAGAACTCGGATTGTCGAAAAATGAAGCAAAAATATATCAAGCTTTAATAGAAATTGGTAAAGCTTCCGTGCCGGCAATATCATTAAAAACAAATATTCACAGAAGAAATGTTTACGACATTATCCCAAAGCTTTTAAAGAAAGGTTTGATTTATCAAATTGCAGATGTAAAAGAAAATCTTTATTCCGCATTGGAACCGGATAAATTACGAGAACTCTTGGTGGAGAAACAGACAAAACTTGAAAATATTTTACCAGCATTAAACGAACAGTTTAAAAAAACAAGCGCAAAGGAAGCAGTTTACATATACAAAGGCGTTGAAGGATTTAAAAACTATTTAAGAGATATCTTAAAATCCGGCGATGATGTCTATTTTGTTGGAGCAAAAGGTGGATGGTTCGACCCCGAGCTCAAAACATTTGTTGCACAATTTTTAAAGAAAGCCCAAAAGAAAAAAATCAAATACCATCATATTTTTGATTACGAAGTTAAAAAACTTGCTCCGGATTTGTTAAAAACTTTAGGTAAACCTTACAAATTTCTTCCTAAAAAATATTCCACAACAGGAGCAATAGACATTTTTGGCGACCACGTGGTTACATTTTCCGGCCTTAAATTAAAAAGCATCACGGAAGATGTCACTTTAATTGTAATAATAAACAAAGAACTCGCCAATTGTTACCGCACTTGGTTCAAATTTATGTGGGATAATGCGGAAGAGTAAAATAAAACTTGGTTTAAGAAGCAATTTTTAGTAAAATAAGGACATGGACATAAAAAAATTTAAAATTCAAGTTATTCCAATACTCAAAGAGGCCGGAGTGATCAGATCAGAACTTTTTGGTTCAATGGCCAGGGGTGATAATCAAGCTGGCAGTGATCTTGATTTAATCGTAGAGATGCCAACGGACACTTCCTTACTTGCCTTTGCGGGCTTAAAAAATCGTCTAGAGGAGTCATTAGGAATTGATGTTGATCTCGTGTCTTATGATGCAATAAATCCAAAACTGAAACCTTTTATTAAAAAAGACGCGGTGCAAATATTATGAAAGACGCCTAGAAATCATTGGCGAAGCAGTTAAGAATTTGCCTGAAGATTTGAAGGGTGTATATAAAGATACACCGTGGAGAGACATAGCCTCAATGAGAGATCTGCTTATTCATGAATATTTTGATGTAAGTTTAAAACAAGTTTGGGTCACAGTTAAAGAAGATCTACCGCCACTGAAGGCAGTGATAAAAGAAATGATTAAAGATTGTAAAAAAGATTAATACTATCTAAGTATTTACTGTTTGGAGCGGGTGAGGGGAATCGAACCCCTCTCAACAGCTTGGAAGGCTGTGGTAATAGCCACTATACGACACCCGCATTGTGGACGTAGTGTAGGCAAAATAGGGCTTCATTTCAAGTGGAAAATAAATGCCTTATGATTTAAGGAAACCTGTACAGGTGCGGGATGGCGGTAAAACGCCAACATCATCATAAACAGATGGACTTCTTAAAGTGCACGAACCCCAAAAATTATGGTTGGAAGCCAAACTAACTCTGACCGCATCATATTTGGGCACATAAACAATCGATAATTTATATCCTTCAGAAGAGGTATCGTCGGGAGCATCATTGTGGGATATAGCTGACTTTTCGCCGAAGAAATTTGTTCTAAATTTAGCGTCGATAACACCCTTTAGACAGTCTCTTATGAAGTCACGCAACTCTTTGACGTCAGGATCTACAGTAGTATTGCACCTATAGCCTAAATCATTTAGCGCTCTAAAAGCGGCAACACAAACATTTTCAGGGTTTATATCACCGAGGCGTATCAATTTTTGTGCGAATGTTGCATTAAAAGTTTCTTTTTCAGGGAATTCTGCAGTATCACCTCTTGGCATATCGTAAGTGGTTAAATGATAAGCATGCATATTGTGAATCAAAACAAGAGAAACCATCAATAGTTGCGGGCAAAATTTATCTTTAGCTTGCAACCTTAATTTATAAGGTTTAAAGTTAAAAACGCCCACACGTTTGGGCAGAATTTTTTACAAGTGAAATCTATATGCTAACTGAAATTTTGACCGATCTAGGCCTGAGTCCAAAAGAGGCGACTGTATATATTTCCACATTACGCACAGGCACTACAGGAATCAGTACAATAGCAAAACATGCAATGATGAGCCGATCCACAACTTATAATTTGTTGCATTCTTTAAGAATCAAAGGTTTTGTACACCTCACAAAACGCACAAATATGCAGTACTTTTCACCTATCAAACCACATGAGATAATAGATATTTTGAATACAAAAAAAGACGATATACACGGTAAAATCAATTTGATGGAAAGCGTATTGCCACAGTTTGAAGCTATTGCAAATCCACTAACAAAAGCCCCAAAAGTGTCGCTTTATGAAGGAATTGATGGCATAAAGCAAGTATATGAAGATATCTTAAAATGCAAAAATAAGGAGACATTCGCAGCGGTATCACTAGCAAATATATCACCACGAATAAAAAAATGGCTGATAAGTTCTTTTACATCTAGAAAAATAAAGCGAAAAATAAAATCAACAATGCTTATCGGATCAAAACATGCTGATTCATATAAAAAACTTGACGCAAAACATTTACGGAAGACACGCACAATACCAAGCGGGAAATATCCATTTGAAGTTGAAATTGACGTGTATGATAAAGATAAAACAGCTTTTATATCTTTTGACGAAAATGAATTGATTGGTGTAATAATAGAAAGCCAAAAAATAGCAACGAGCGTAAAATCATTATTAAAAATTGCATGGGACAAATATAAATAATTACTAACATTCGACACACAGCTTATGGATATAAAACTTTTTACAGATGGAAGCTGTTTGGGAAACCCGGGCCCGGGTGGATGGGCTCTTGTTTTGCGTGCCGGAACCGAGGAAATTCGCCATGACGGAGGCAATCCTTACACCACAAACAATAGAATGGAGCTAACTGCGGTTATAGAAGGACTAAAATTAGTCGATAAAAAATTCAAAAAACCTGATTTAATCACAATTATTAGCGACTCTACTTGGGTAATAAGCACGATGACGAAAAATTGGAAGCGCAAAAAAAACTTGGATCTTTGGGACGCTCTTGCACCGCTACTTGTAGGCAAAAACATAAAATGGCAATGGATAAAAGGCCATGCCGGCCACAGGGAAAATGAAGATTGCGATGTGCGCGCGGTGAGGCAAGCCATGCGTCAAGAAAAAATCATCCCACCACTCACAGAAGATTTAAGTTCAAAAAAGGCCAGAACACTTTTCTAAAGAGCAAAAGCAAACTAAAGCGTATCCAGCTTTTGTACGAGCATGTCTTTTGGAACAGCTCCATTTATACGGTCAAACTCTTGTCCGCCTTTAAAGAAAGCCAAAGTTGGGATGCTCATAACTCCATATTTTTGTGCAGTTTCCATGCTTTCGTCAACATTCAATTTAACAATCAAAACTTTTCCATCGTAATCTTCTGCAAGCTGTTCGATTGTAGGCATAAGCATTTGGCAAGGCCCACACCAAGGTGCAAAAAAATCAACAAGCACCGGAAGGGTTGATTTTATTACGATTTCCTCAAAATTTTGATCTGTAACTAGAGTAGCCATAGTATGAATGATAGAAAGTATTGTAGAGGAATGATAACATGCCAATAGCCATTGAGCAAAGACTCAAAAAAAGGTATAATAATAAGATTAAAAATATCATAAATGCGCAAATTGGTTCTCTTAATTGCTTCACTCTTACTCTCCTTGCCGTTTTTTACAGGGAATTCTGTGGAAAGTGGACACATAGATGGGGAATCTTTGCTTATGCTGGATATGGCGCCAACAGCTTCGATAACAGATGCGGGTACACTTTATGAAGACAGCAAACTTTTTGTGTCGCAAGTTTATGAAGCGAAATCTCCATTCCAACTTCTTGGTATTAACTGGACTGAATCTTTGCCAAAAGGCACGGAAGCCGGGATAGAGATCAGATTTCGCAAAGTGGATGGCACCTGGTCCGATTGGCAAGGCATAACCGCCGATGCGGATAGCCCGGACGGCAAGACGGAAAATACTTTATGGAGTTACACGGTAACGGACGAAAGTAACGCATTCCAATATAGAGCTCTGCTTTCCACAGACAGTCCATCAATCACTCCAAAAATTTCCAAAGTTTCATTTGATTATGTGAACGGCGGAGAAACCAAAACCATTACTAAACTTCAAAAACTAATATTTGGCAAAGATGAAAGTGTTGTGACTAGGGAAGATTGGGGGGCCGATGAATCACTAAGACTTTCCAAAAGTTACAATATTGATTCAAACGATGATTTTACTTCCGAGCTCGATACTACGGATGTGCAAGACGACCCGAGCATGGAAATTATAAAAAAGGTGACAAAAGACGAAAGCGGGAATGCACTACTTTGGCCTCTTGAATATCCGGATGAAATCAAAAAAATCATAATCCACCACACTGCAAGTTCAAATGACAGTTTGGATGATCCGGAATCTGTTGTCCGTGCCATCTATTACTACCATGCGGTAACTCGTGGATGGGGTGATATTGGTTACAATTACATAGTTGGGCCGGACGGAACGGTTTACGAAGGCCGTGCGGGTGGAGACGGAGTTGTTGGGGGTCACGCATCAGGATTTAACACCGGTTCAATTGGGATCTCCTTACTTGGGAATTACGAAGAAAAGCCGATTCCATCAGAAATGGTGCAAGGGCTCATGGGTCTAATTTATGAAAAAGCTGATTTGTATGACATAGATCCAACCGGAGACGGTGAATTCCGCGGTGAAGATTTATCAAATATTTTAGGACACAAGGACGTTGGGTCCACAGCCTGCCCGGGCAAATATACTTATTCGGTGCTTGAAGATATTCGCAGTATGGTTGGCTTAGCACTCGACCAAAATCGTCATACAAACGTAAAAACAACTTATGCTTACGAGGAAGTTGGTGATCGCGAACTTGTGGCAATTAATCCAAATGGCACCGCAACCGTAAAAATCAAAATTAAAAATACGGGAACAAAAACTTGGGACAAAAATACATTCTTAACAGTTAACGCAAACTATTCTGCAGATAGCATTGTTTCGATTCCCAAAGATTCAAAAAAACGTACAGCCGTTATAAACGAAACATCTGTTGCAAAAGGAAAAGTCGCAACATTTAGCTTTACGGTTTCCGCCGGGATGATGGGGGGACTCGCATCTTTTGATATGGCCCCGGTATTCAACGGAACAGAAAAAACAACCAACACAATGGATTTGGGATTTTATGTAGAGCCTCCGGTTATGGAATTTGAAACACTTAGCATAGATTCGCCAAGTGCACTAAAGCCGGGTGCCTCTTACAACGTTACGGTAAAAATAAAAAACCAAAGTGGATTTGATTGGGAAAAATCGGGTGATTATCCGGTAAAATTAAAAGCCACAAGTTCATCCAGTTTGGTAAGCAAAACCAGCCTTGCGGACATGACGGAATCGACTGTAAAAAATGGAGAAACAGCAACGTTCGCCTTCACAATTAAGGCCCCAACAAAAGCCGGAACTTACTCATTATATTTTGCACCGGAGATGGAAAATAGTAGTGCGGTGGCAAGTAGTTCAGCGCAACTTTCTGTAAAAGTTTCTGAAACAACAGAAGACGCAGTAGTCTCAAGCGGAAGCACGGACCTTACATTTACACCCGGTGAAAGCAAAATGCTTTGGCTCTCAGTCAAAAATACAGGCACAAAAACTTGGAGCACTACAGGCAGTTCGGCATTCAAATTAATCTTCTCAAAACCAACCGGACTTGATGCGGTTTTCAATAAATTATCTATTCAAAAAGTTTCACCAGACATTTCTGCAAAGGTTTATTTCACAGTCACAGCGCCAAAAGAAGCCGGTACTTACACGCTCAAAATTTTCCCAAGACTCGGCAACACAAACTTAATAAAAACTGCCTACAGTCTAGCAATTACGGTTGAGGCAGAGGAAAACTTTACAACTACCGCATATACAAATCCAATCCGCGTAAAACTCACTCCAAGTAATGGAGTTGGAACACCGGTAATAAGTTCAAATACTTCTTTTGGAGTTTATGATGATAGTGATTTTTTAAAAACTTTCACAGCTAGTAGCCGTGTAAGAGTTACAACTCAAGATAGTGGAGAATTTAAAATCACTTCTGGCTCTACTGCATGGGAGGTAGCTGGCCCGGTCCGCTTTGTGCCGGAAACAGATGGAATAATGCAAATTTTAACAATGTACGAACGTCCGACTTGGGACACCTCACTTAATGACAATCAATTTAGAGGAACAATTGAAGTCGCAAACGTGGACGACGAAACAGTTTTAATAAATGAACTTCCAATTGAAGATTATTTAAAAGGAATTGGTGAAGTTTCCAACGGTGATGCAATCGAAAAAGTTAAAACAATAATTGTTTTAGCGCGAACTTACGCAACTTATTACACAACCGGCGTCGCGGAAAAATTTCCAGGCAAACCATACAACTTAGATGACGACCCAAATTCAAGCCAAAAATATTTGGGATATGGATTCGAATCACGCTCATCAAATGTGGCGGAAGCAGTTAAAGACACAGAAGGATTGGTTGTAACTTACAATGGGGAAGTTGTAATCACGCCATATTTTAGTGAGTCAAACGGAGTCGCTACAAAGAGCGCAAAAGAAGTTTGGGGGTGGACCGATACGCCTTGGCTTATATCTGTTCCGGACACATATTGTGATGCAACGGCATTCTACGGGCACGGAGTTGGACTCTCCGGTTGTGGCGCAACAACTATGGCAGAAATGGGCGAAACATTTGAAGATATCATAAAGTACTACTACACTGGCGTTGCAATAGAAAAATTATGATTCTCGGAATAAACACAGCGGAGAGCGTTCACGAAATGGTGCTGTTAAACGAGCAAGAAATTTTATCGCAAAAAAAATGGCAAGATAATAGAAATGATGTGGAGAATTTGGTGCCATTTTTGGAACAAATGCTTGGCGAACTGGAATTGAACAAGCACGATATTAAACAAATTGTTGTAGTTCGTGGGCCTGGCTCTTTTACTTCGCTCCGCACGGGAATTGCATTCGCAAATGCACTTGCGGAAGGCCTAAATTCAGAACTTTACACAATGGATACTTTTGAACTTTTACGCCGTAAAGTGGCGATAAAAGACCCGCTAATAACTCTACTACACGCAGGTGGAATGGATGCGGGGATGTTTTTTGATGGAGAAATAAAAGTTGGTCCACTCGCAATATTACTCGCAAAAATTCCTCACGATCACAGCATAAATCTTGCTTACATTTTGCCGGAAACTTTGCACGATGAACTTACCTCAATCGTTCATGAAAAAGAGTGGACACTAATTCCATCAGAAAAATTCCAAACTTTGGGTGAAGCACTTTTAACGGAGGGCCTAAATGGACTACAAAAAGTGCAAATTGTAGAACCGCTTTATTTAAAAACTCCCAACATAACTTTATCAACTGACCCCTGGAAAAAACCATGAGTTTATACATAGTTGCAACCCCAATCGGCAATTTGGAAGATATAACTTTTCGCGCAATAAACACTCTAAAAAGTGTTGATTTAATCGCCGCGGAAGATACTCGCCATTCACATATTTTGCTTGAGCATTATGGCATTAAAATCCCATGCACGAGTTTTCATAGCTACACTTCGGATGCAAAAGTTAAAGCCTTAACGGAAGATTTAAAAGCAGGCAAGAACATAGCGATTATTACAGACGCCGGTACTCCAGGCATTTCCGATCCTGCTTGGATGCTTATAAAATCGGCGGTGCAGGCAGATGTTAATATTGTACCAATCCCAGGCCCTGCAGCCTTTTTAACAGCGCTTATGGGTAGCGGACTCCCAATGAACGAATTCACATATCTTGGTTTTGTACCTGTAAAAAAAGGCAGACAAACACTTTTTGAATCAATAAAAGATGAAGACAAAACAGTTGTTTTGTACGAATCCCCACATAGACTTTTAAAAACACTCGACCAAATGAAAACCATTTTGGGCGAAGAAAGGGTGGTAGTTGTTGCCCGTGAACTAACAAAAATTCACGAAACTTTTCATCGTGGCACCATCGCCGACCTCCACGCACATTTTAAAAAATCCACCATAAAAGGCGAAATAGTTATATTGGTTGCACCGGAGAATTTTAAGTTTACTCAGGCGTAAAAGGGTGTAATGTGACAATATATTTTTAAACACGCCATCATGAAAAAAAGTACAAAAATGATTATTTCCCTAGCTGTGGTTCTATTCCTTGGTGGCACAGCCTATATGTATTCTTCCGGATCTGGATTAGAAGGAATGTTTGGTAGGCCATCATGGTCAAAAATCTTTCCAGGCTTCACCTGTGGCACAAAAACAACCTCAATTGTAGTTTCTGAAGTGCCATCAGAAGTTACTTCTTCTGTAACGTCTGAAGTCTCTTCAGAAGTATCATCAAAGGTAACGTCAGATGGAGGGACGTCGACAGTTGTATCTTTTGTTACCTCTGAAGTGTCATCTTGGGTCACTTCAATGGTTTCTTCAAAAGTACCTCAATGCGTACCATTTCTGAAGATAAAATAATTCAAGGACTTTTAGCCAGCACACCTGCGTTAATAGCCCTCTTCGTGTTTCCGTATGTAGTACGCTGTTTTGATTATTCAAAAGGCATACTACTGAATATATTGTTAATTTTAAGCATAGCGCTTGGATTATTTGCAGTGTTCTACAGGAAGAAATTAACAATATACAAAGATAGGTTTACATCAAAAGGGAGCTTAATTATTTTGAGCATTTTTATTGTAATTTTTTGTGCAACGATTTTCTCAGAGCAACATTTAAACAGCATTTGGGGTTCATACGAGCGTGGCATGGGGCTTGTGGCATGGTTAGCATTTACAGTCTATTTTTATTTACTGCTGACTTTTTTTAAAAAGGATTTTATTGAAAAAACTTTAAAATTATTTATATGGACAGGTGGCGTAATTGGGGCTTATGGCATAGCACAACATTTTGGTTTTGACCCAATATTTAAGAATTTCCAACTTGATTTTTTGGAGGGCCGTATATTCTCTTCGCTTGGAAATCCAGATTTTTTGGCACAATTTTTGGCGCCACTGATTTTCCTTGGAATATTTTTTATTTGGAAAAGAAAAACTTGGAGCTGGATTCTGCCAAGTGGACTAATGACATGGGCACTTTTATACACAGAAAGCAGGGCATCATTTTTAGCACTTTTTTCCGTGTTGGCTCTCACAATATTTATATCAATAAAAAACAAAAAAAGAATATTACTTATACTTTCAGGCCTACTGGCAATTTTTGTATTACTGGTCGCGGTAAAAGTGCCACTTTTTGAAAGATTCAACCCGAATCAAGAAAACTTTAGATCAATGGAATCACGTTTTAATATTTGGAATATCGCAGTGCAAACAATAGTAGATCATCCGATTCTTGGAATTGGTCCGGATAATTTTTCTATCTATTTCCCGGAATATATGACACCAGAGTTTTACACTTTGGAAGAAAACATCAACATTTCCGCAGATAGAGCTCATAACGAAATTTTAGACATGGGCACAATTGGCGGAATCCCGCTAATTTTATTGTATTTATCTTTAATATTTTGGGTGATATGGGCTGGCATTTATAAATCAAAAAAAACTCTTTCAAGAGCTATAGCGTTCACCATTCTTGTTATGATTTTGCAAAACCAATTGAGCTTCCCACAAATTACACATTACATTTTATTTTTCTTCTTAATAGCAATGTTAGTAATAGAAAACAGCAAGGAAAATTCGCTAGAATGGAGGCCGAGCAATACATTTAGATTTTTAGGCATACCTCTTGCAACTATTTTTCTGGTTTTCATCTTTTTAGAAACAGTTAAGGACCGTGTTTATGCGGAGTTTTGGTACACGTATGCGCTCGCCACAGAAGATACAAAAGAGGGCTTAAAAAATGCAATTGCATTCGACCCAACCAACACAGGATTCCGTTACAACTTACTAATGTGGTTTCCAGAAGAACGCACAAATCAACTATCTGCATTAAGAAAAATAGAGGGAGATACAATAGAAGTTATGGCATGGACCGCAAACGATTTGCTCTCAACCGATACGGAGACTGCATATCAAATATTTGAAGATGTCATTGCTTTAAATCCACTTTATCTACACACGCAAAGAGCTTACGCCGATGGTCTTTATATTAATGGAGATTATGCCCTCGCAACTGAGCATTATGAGCTGTTCTTATCCGCATCACCTGACTTTTGGAAATGGTGTCCAACTTTAGACGCAATGACTGCATACGAACAAAAGAAATATCGCATTTTTTACAAAAATGTTCCTGATTTTAATAATGGGATAGCCCACCTTTACGACTCATATATAAAGTCCGGACAAGAAGAAAAAGCATTTGCACTGGATCCATACATTGAATGTTTTATTGCAAATTAGCCTATTCATACGACTCAACCTTAGAATACACACCTGTAGAAATAGTTCTTTGCAAAGTAATTGTTGGTAAATCGCCAAGTAGACCAAAGGCGTAATTTTGGCTTAGCCCTACCGTTAAAGTGATTGTGATTTGGGGCTGGATTTGGCTGTCTTCTTCCGCAAAGGCTCGGTAAGGATCCTCAAGCGGAGAAATTTGCACATAAAACTCTCTAACATTTATTGCACTAGGGGTGATTGGTTTAAAGTCAGCCAAAAGCGGCACGGCATTCCCTTCAAACGTACCACTACAATCATATTTTGCATTGCATTCCCAAGTGTCCACAATCCCATCATTATCCGTATCTGTGCCCAGCATGCTCATTTTTGCTAGTTGATATTCACCTTCGTCAGAAGACGCAGTAAGCCTGTAAATTAAACGAGAATCGCCACCACCATTAATCAAAATGAGTTCATCCCAAATACCTCTAGCAGGGTTTGCGCACTCGGCAACCGTACCCTCGCAAAAAGCATTCATAGAAGATGGATTTTCATAATAGTCTCCAAACATTGCAAAATCTTCAATGCCGGTGAATGGATGTGCACCGGCATCAAAATCAAGTTCGTCACTAACTGGCACACCGTCTAATTCATTTGCGCCATAATAACCTTCAGCATAAATCTCATCGTAAGGCCCTTCAGAACCATCCCCACCACTCCCCGGATTATAAAAAGATTGTGCATAAAAACCATAGTCCGGAGTCTCCCAACCCGTGTCACCTTTCGCCACGCGTGAATAATAGGCTTCGTAATCGACGGTATTTACCTCTATTGACCTCGCAAGTTGATCCATAATAGCCTGCGCCTCGCTGTACAAATATGCATTTGCCTGAATCTTTTTTGCAGATTTAACCGCGGTAATCATTGTGTAAGTTGCCATGAGGCTCACCACAGCAAAAATAGTCAAAGTGATCATCATTTCAATTAACGTAAACGCCCTTAAAGCCCGTGCCGATTTTTTTGATTTAGTAAACATTTGCAATCACTCTTGTTAAAGAAATTTCTTTTATAACTCCACCATTATCCCAACTTACCGTCGCCGTAATTTGTAAAGCATCCATTGGCAACGATTCAAAAGTTATGATTCTTTTAAAACGCGCTTCATCCACGGTAACAAATCCAGGGGAGCTAATGCCAGCTTGGGCATAAATTGTTGTATCAATTTGTTCGTCTCTATCAAAATCAATATTATAAAGATCCAAATTGCCATCCACTTCGGGGTCAGTAACCGTAGTAAGATTCCATTCCAAAAAAGGTTCTGTGCTAAAATTACGCGTAAGAAAATAGCTTGCCCCTGGGGTCATAGTTTGTGCACTCGTGCAGGTGTCTCCAACGCTTGCATTAATCTTGTCCCAACACTCATCAGCATTTTCAGAAAATCGCAAATAATTTGTATCGCGCATATTTTTGATTGCATCCAGGCCCTCAATCGCCAGGTTGATTGCTATGACTTTGTCTTCAATTACTCTATTGCCGGAAATCGCGGTTCTCATTAAAGACAAAGCGGAAATGGTGGAAATCACAATCACTGTAATCGCTACCAACGTTTCTATCATCGATTCTGCTTTGCGTGTGGACATGGACGCTTAGTGTAATGATTGAATTGTAGTTGTGGTTTGATAAAAATTCTATGCTAAAATGCACTTATGAGTTTTCTTTCCGCGCAAAAAAAAGCTTTTACACTGATTGAACTGATGATTGTGATTACGATTATGGCGATTTTAACGATGGCACTGGTTTTTTCTTTTGGAAGAGCAACTTTAAAAGCAAAATTTGATGATCAAAAAATGCAAATTATAAATATTACGGAAGAAGCGCGCAGTAGATCACTTTCTAATATGCTTTTGAGTGGAGGCGAAGAAACAAATTATTACGCTTTGGTCATCGGCGAATTAACAGTCACTCTAACGGCTTACGGAGAGACGCAAACCGAAATAATCGACGCCTTTAATTTTGCGGAAGGATTTAGCACAGAAACCCTAACTGCATATTATTTTCCACCATACGGGGAGGTTTGTTTTGAGCTTGATTCAGATTCAAATTGCCTAGACGGAGCTACGGAGAGATCAACCGTATTGGAAGACAGCACTGGCATTTATAGCGCAGTAGTAAGCATTGATGCATACAGCGGGTATGCAAGCGTAGAATAATTGTGACTTAAGACTTTAAGCCACTACGAACCCAATTATTTTTCCAGGCACAAATATCTCCTTTTTAACTTGGCCGGCTTCCAAATATTTTGAAACATTCAAATCCAAGCGTGCAGAAGCAAAAGCTTCTTCTTTTGAAATCGTTTGTGGCAAATCAATAGTTGCGCGCAACTTGCCATTAACTTGGATTGCATAAGTAACAGTTGATTTAACCAAATATTCGCTATTCGCCTCCGGCCAAGTGGCATCAAAAACGCTGTCTTTGTGGCCAAGCTGTTCCCAAGCTTCTTCAGCAAGATGTGGTGCCATTGGGGCCAGCACTCGGATAATCATTTCTTTTTGTTCCAAATTGAGGCCTTTTTGGAGTCCTTCATTTGTAAGTTCCATTAGTGAGGCAATCGCCACATTAAAATTCATTTTGGTAATCGCATCACTCGCGCGCGCGACCGTTTGATGCACAATAGAATCCATGTTTGCATTCGCACCATCCACATTTTCCATCTGCACCATCCTATAAAAACGGTCCACAAATCTTGCAACTCCGGTAATTCCTCTATCATTCCAATCCCCGCCCTCAGTAAAAGGTCCCATAAACATCAAGTACATGCGGAAAACATCAGATCCATATTTGGCCACAAACTCATCCGGACTCACAACGTTTCCTTTGGATTTACTCATTTTCGCCCCATCTTTTGTGATCATACCTTGATGAACCAGCCTCTTAAACGGCTCTTTGCAATCAACCAATCCCAAATCGAAGAAAACTTTATGTAAAAATCTTGCATAAAGTAAATGCATACACGCATGCTCCGGTCCTCCAATATACATATCAACCGGCATCCATTTTTCGATTTTTTTCTTATCCCAAGCCAGCTCACTGTTGCCTGCATCCGGATAACGCAAAAAGTACCAACTTGAACATACAAAAGTGTCCATTGTGTCCACTTCACGTTTTGCATTTTTGCCACACTTTGGGCATACCGTATCCACAAACTCGCTGGATGAGGCAAGTGGGGAAGTCCCCTTTGGCACATAATCTTCAATATGTGGATGAATCACCGGCAGATCTTTTTCCGGCACAGCAATTTCTCCACAGTCCTCACAATAAATAATTGGAATCGGCGCCCCCCAATAACGTTGACGAGAAACCAACCAATCACGTAGACGATATTGCACTATTCGTTTACCCATTCCTTTTTGCTCCAAATGATCGATCATTTTAGGGATTGCATCGTGTGGATTTAGCCCATCCAAAAACTCAGAATTTATGACTTCGCCTTCATCTTCTTGAACTTGCTCAGCTAATAAAATCGGAGATACATCTCCGTCTGCACCTTTAATTACACGGAGAATTTCAATATTCCCCATGGCTTTTGCAAATTCAAAATCCCGGATATCGTGCCCGGGCACACCAACAACAGCTCCGGTCCCAAAACCCATAAGCACATAATCAGCCACATAAATAGGCATCTCATAACCTGTGAGATCATTGATTGCATAAGAACCCGTAAAAATTCCCGTCTTTTTTTTGTCTTCCATTTGCCTTTCGAGCTCAGATTTCTTTTTTGATTCTTCTATATAAGCCAAAACTGCATTTTTTTGTTCCGGAGAACAAAGTGCCAAAACGTCAGGATGCTCAGGCGCGATAACTACAAAAGTTGCACCAAAATTTGTTTCCGGACGCGTTGTGAAAACGGTAACAGACAAATCCTGGTTTTTAATCTTGTAATTAATATTTATTCCTTCCTTTTTTCCTATCCAATGCTTTTGCATTGCCACGGTTTTCCCAGGCCAATTTAAGCCTTCATAATCCAGCAATTTATCCGCATATTTTGTGATCGCAAAAAACCATTGTTTTAATTTTTTTTGCACCACTTGGTTTTTACATCGTTCGCATTTGCCATCTTCAACTTGTTCATTCGCAAGTACTGTCATGCAACTTGTACACCAGTTAACAGGAGCCTCTTTTTTGTACGCTAGGCCATTTTTATAAAGTTGCAAAAATACCCACTGCGTCCATTTGTAATATTCAGGTGAAGATGTCTCCACATTCAAATCCAAATCATACATACCACCAATCGCACCAATTTGTTCCTTCATTTTATCTATATTTTTGCGAGTTGTTTCCGCAGGATGCACACCTGTTTTAATGGCATAATTCTCAGCCGGCAGTCCAAACGAATCAAACCCCATTGGCTGGAACACACTGTAACCTTTCATTCGCATAAAACGACCCCAAGTATCCACAGGCCCATAATTATACCAGTGCCCTATATGAAGCTTGTCCCCACTCGGGTACGGGAACATAGTCAAATTATAGTATTTTGGATTTTTTGGTGCATTTAAATCAACCTTATAAAGCCCGCTCTCTTTCCAACGAGCTTGCCATTTTTTCTCGACTTCTTGTGCGTTATATTCGGTCATAAAGTGCAAACATCATACCCTTTGCACACTTTGTACCGCAATATTTTATGGATTTTTAATGTTCACCTTCTTCAGGCATTTCCGGCTTAACATATAGCATATCTGCCTGGGCGCCTTCGCTGGCATTTTCTATTAAAGAATTCGCTGGCATAAGATTCTCCGCTCCAAAAACAAGTACTCCAACAGATACAGTGAATAGAAACAAAGTGCTTAGGACTATAAGGATTTTAGTCCTTTGAGCTAGACTGCGGAAAGCATCCATAAATGAATTTAAAAGAATAAATCATGTAATTATGACACAATAAAGTCGTGATGTCAATTGTTACCTGGCCGGAAATCTGCTATAATAACAAGATTTAATTTGCCACACATGAACCTGGTACTAAACATTCTAAAGTCCATCCCATTATTCCAGAGCCTAACAGAAGAGGAATACCTGTCTATGGTACAGCACATTGTGCTCCAATATTTTCCTGCCCATTACATGCTTTTTAAGAAAGGCGTGCTTGGTGAGGCAATGTATATTATAAAATCCGGGACAATCAAAATTTTTAATGAAACAGGCGAGCTTGCAACCTTAAACGAAGGTGATTTCTTTGGGGAGATGGCTCTCATTGAAGCAGTCCCAAGAATGGCAAACGCAGAAACATTATCAGACAGCGAAGTTTTTGTTTTGAACAGAGAGGATTTTGCAAAACTTATGCAAAAATGTCCAAGTATCGCAGAAAAGGTGGACAAAGCATACAAAGAGCGTAAATATAAAAACCTTACTTAAACCACGCATAGTCCATGGTAGTTTTCAACCTGTTATTCGCCCATCTTCTCGGAGATTTTGTTTTCCAATCAAATGACTTGATCCAAAGAAAATATAAAAGCTGGATTGGTAATTTTGAACACGTTTGCATAATTATATTTTTCACTATTTTAGTGTTATTCCCATATTGGGGCTCGTTTAAAATGTGGGTAGTTGCCGTAACCATTTTCGCGATTCATTTCGTACAAGATTGGATAAAGATCAAATACGACCTTAAATACAATCTAAAAAAGAAAAGCACTATCCCGTTTTTTGTTGATCAAACGCTACATACAAGCCTTATTCTGATTCTGGCACCTACAATTCAAGATTTGGCTCCATTCCAACTGTCCGGAGACATACTTAACCTATATTACTCTCCGTTTTTAATAGCATACTTAATGGGATTGATTCTGGTCTCTTATACGTATGACATCACTTTGTTTCAATTCAGGCGTCAAAAAACCAAAAAGAGACTTATCTATAAGCCAAACTTTAAGGTAATGCGACGTAATATTACAATTTTCAGTTTAATTTCGGCCTTTTCACTCGTGGCTTATCGCTACTTTATGTAGGTCGACGCTGTTCTTCTCTTTTGCAGTGAGTTCAAGGAATGTAAATGTCCAAACTCCTGTTGTGAATACGTGGAAAACGCCAAGGAAATAAGATGTGAAATAAAGCCCAACAAGTGCCAAAATTCCTCCAATTATAGCGCCGATTGTTGCCAAAGTAATACTCGTAAAAAAGAAGATTGGTATAATTACAAGCAACGGCAAAAGCATGGCTACCAAAATATTTATTGTTATCCTAATTATAATAACCAACATCAAAAAAAACATAAAAAGCGTGTGATGCCATTGCCTAACCACAAGTCCGCTACTTCTAATCATACTGGACATCATGCCTTCTTTATCTATAACGATGTAATATTCGGAATATGTGAATAGTAGAGTTAGGAAAAGCCCCACGGCAATAACTAATAAAAATATCCAACCGAGGAATTCAAAAGCTGTTGGGCCAAGATTACGGAAAGCAAAAGAAGCCTCCATCAAGAGGCTGGCGAAACTAAAGGTTTTTATGGCTAAGTGATATTCAAAAAGTTGCAAAAATCGAGTAAATCCAAAACTAATTCCATCCGGGATTGATATTTTTTCGCCTGCCCGCATGTGCGCAAGCATTTGTATTAGTGCGCCTTGCGTAAAAACCGGGATCATTAGGTGCCCCAAATATATAATTCCGCACATAACCAGTAAAAAGACAGTAAGGCCCGGCATATTTTGGAACCAATCGACTATTAAATTTATGAGTAGCCTCATGGCATGCTTATCTTCTGGCACTCCGGATCTTATATATGGAGAAGTCCAAAAAGCCATGGCCTGGTATCCTATATAAGACATCCCAACGAGCGTATTTAAAACGGCCGGAACAAACGCAAAAGCCCAAATCAATTTTTTGTTTTGTTGTGTTAAACCCCACGCTTCGCCGATAATTGCGCGATATTGCATGGCGAAACTTTAGCTCTAAACTCAGTTTGCGCCAAGTGATATTCCCTCGTATAATTCCCGCATGACGAATCCAGCCACAAAACAAATTCAGTTTGAAAAGTTAACATGGATTGATATTGAAGATCCGTCTTTGCCGATACTTGTAGAGCTAAAAGAGAAATATGGATTTCATGATTTGGACGTTGAAGACTGTCTCTCGGAGAACCAACGCCCGAAAGTAGACGAATATGACGATTATTTGTTTATAATTTTGCATATTCCATGTTTTGATAAACGCCGTCAGCACGTGGTTGAAGAAGAAGTGGATATATTTATAAAAAACAATCTGTTGATTACGGTACATTGGGGTACCCTCAAGCCACTTACAGACATGTTTGAATCGTGTGAAAAAAAAGAAACGGCACGCAAAGAATTCATGGGGCTTTCCAGCGGGTATCTTTTGTACGAGATTGTTGATCAATTGTTTACAAGCGCTTTCCCAATTTTAGATGCACTTGAGGCGGGAGTTACCACTTTGGAGAAAGTAGCATTTTTTTCAGATCAACAGCGCGACATGCTTAGGGAGATACTCAATGTAAAAAAGAACATAATCATGTTTCGTAGAACAATAACTCCGGAACGCACGGTTATAGCGCAAATTGAGCATAAAAATAAAAAGTTCTTGCCGGATACACTTGAGGTATATTTCGACGACATTTTGGATAAGGTGGAAAAAATTTGGAGCAGGTTGGAAAACTTAAAAGAATTGATTGAATCTTTGCAAGACACAAACGAATCAATAATCTCGCATGCAACAAATGATGTGATAAAAACGCTAACCGTATTTAATGTTGTAATGTTGCCACTCAATCTTGTAGCGGGCATGTATGGGATGAACGTCGGCTTGCCACTAGCAAACCACGAATACATGTTTTTTATTCTTATAGGCATAATGCTTTCGATACTTGGAAGCATGTTAATTTTCTTTAAATTCAAGCGCTGGATTTAAGGGATATATGCCGTTTTTAGATTTGGTCTTGCCTTTTTAAGGAGCTTTTACTAAAATACCTCTGCTTTTCTTAAAGAACTTTCTATGAAACACGACGAAAAAAAGACCATATTCAAGGCGTACGGAACTCATGAGAAAGACACTGGAAGTGCACAAGTTCAATCAGCTCTGCTTACGGATCGTATCAACAAACTAACCGAGCACTTAAAGAGCCACAAGAATGATTTGCACTCACGCCAAGGTCTTCTCAAGCTAGTTGGTAAACGCCGTCGCCACCTGCAATATCTAAAGACAAAGAATAAAGAAGGATACGAACAACTGGTCGGAAAACTACAAATTCGCAAATAATTTAAGGCTCCCGTCTGGGGGCCTTATTTCTTTTTAACATTATTAAACATGAAACAAACTGTAAAAGCTGAGGTCGCGGGACGCACCTTAACATTAGAAACCGGCCGTTTCGCATTACAAGCAGATGGAGCCGTAACAATCCAATTTGGCGAGAGCATAATAATTTGTGCAGGAATGATGGCTGAAAAAGGCAATCCTGATGCAGATTTCTTCCCTTTAACAATCGAATACCAAGAACGTTTTTATGCCGCAGGCAAAATCAAAGGTTCTCGTTTTGTTAAGCGTGATGGCCGTGCAAGCGACGAGGCCGTCTTAAAAGCTCGTCTTATCGATCGCCCGATTCGTCCATTATTTCCAAAAGGTATAACAAATGAAGTACAAGGAGTCGCAACAGTGCTCTCTGCAGATCTTGTGAACGAATGTGGAATACTCGCAATGACAGGTATGTCCGCAGCTATGATGGTTGCCGGGATGCCATTCGCAGGTCCATTGGCTGGAGTTCGCATCGGGATGAAAGAAGGCAAACTTATAGTTTTCCCAACTCTTGAAGAAATCGAGCAAGGCACTTTGGATTTGATAGTTGCCGGAACAGAGGATGCAATCACAATGGTTGAAGCAGGCGCTCAAGAAGTATCCGAAGAAACGATGCTGGAAGCTCTAGAATTGGCTCATCTAACAATCAAAGAACTTTGCGCATTACAAAGGCAATTAACAGATTTGATTAAGCCACAAATCCGCGAATACGTTACTACAAAACCAACGGAAGATATTTTATTGGAAGTGGCAAAAGTTTTATCAAAAGAAGAATTGGATTCAGTTAATGGAAAGACAAAGTTTGAAATCAAATCTCGTGTACATGCACTTGAGGCAAAAGTAAAAGAGCAATTTGCATCCAAGATCGAAGACGAAACTTATACGGAACAGGCACTTTTAAGTGCTATGCAAAAGCTTATAGACGAGAATATGCGTAAGAACATTTTGGAAAAAGAAACTCGTATAGATGGACGTGCCCTTGCTGATGTTCGCCCAATTTCCGGAGAAGCAGGTCTTATTCCAAGAACACACGGTTCTGCACTATTCCAACGTGGAGAAACTCAAGCGCTAACGCTTACAACTCTTGGTGCTCCCGGTGATGCGCAAATTGTGGATTCAATGGAGGCTGATACGGAAAAACGTTACATACATTACTACGTATTTCCACCATATTCAGTTGGTGAAGTTAAGGGTATGCGCGGGCCTTCCAGACGTGAAATTGGTCATGGAGCACTTGCAGAAAGGGCTTTAAAACCAATGATTCCAGCAAAAGAAGATTTCCCATACACAATCATGCTCACGTCCGAGATTTTGACTTGTAACGGATCAAGTTCAATGGCTTCTGTGTGCGGTTCAACGCTTTCACTTATGGATGCTGGAGTGCCGATTAAAAAACCGGTCTCAGCTGTAGCTATGGGTCTTGTTTGTAGCAAAGAACTTAAGGAAACGGGAACTGGTCAATACAAGATTTTAACAGATATACAAAGTTTTGAAGACTTTGCAGGAGACATGGACTTCAAAGTTGCCGGAACTCGCGATGGAATTACAGCTTTGCAAATGGACATAAAAGTCAAAGGTATCACTCCAACTATGATGCGTGAGGCTATGGAAAAGGCAAAAATTGCCCGTAACTTCATTTTGGATGAGATGCTAAAGATTCTTCCAGAATCTCGTAAGGCGCTTTCCAAATATGCTCCGATCATTACAAAGATGCAGATTAATCCTGATTTTATCAGGGATGTGATTGGTAAGGGCGGAGAAACAATCCAAAAAATTACTGCCGAATGTAATGTTGAGATTGATATTGAACAAACAGGTCTTGTAATAATCACTGCTCCAAATCAGGAAGCTAGCACTAAGGCGGAAGATTGGATTAAGCAAATTACTTACCAGCCACAAGTTGGCGATGAATTTGACGGAACAGTTGTGAATATTATGGATTTTGGTGCCTTCGTTCAAATTTTACCTGGTAAAGACGGACTCGTTCACATTTCCGCTTTGCGTCCATTCCGTGTAGACAAGGTTGGCGACGTAGTTAAAATTGGTGATAAAGTCCACGTTAAACTAGTAAAAGTTGACGAACAGGGCCGCCTAAATCTGTCTATGAAAGAATTTTACAAGGAAGAAAAAGTTTGATAAATTCGTGTCCGTCGCGCAGAGTTTCCCTCTGCGCTCCGGACTAAGTGCAGGTATCGTATAGTGGCTATTATATCGCCTTGCCAAGGCGGAGAGACGGGTTCAATTCCCGTTACCTGCTCCAAACTCGAATCAGGATGAAATCCTGGTCCAGAGGACTTTAATAAATCGGGACATAACCACAAGTTAAGAGGACATTTTGCTTGTATGCAAATTATCTTAATACAGCCAAGATTCAAACTCTACAACATTAGGGAGAATATTGAGGAATTCTTTCAGTTTATACAATAATTTTTCTTTTTCTTCTTTACTCGGTTCTTCTTCATCTCCATATATAGCATATTCATCTGTCATGTCTTCGATTTCTTCAGCAAGTTCAAAGAAATATACAAGCTTCTCACTAAAATGATATTTTGACGCGAGTCTCATGAAATTAAACGGTATTATCTGTCCCGCATGAAATGGTGAAAAAATCGTTGAAAAAGAAGCGTTCTGTTCCTCAATAACCGGTAGTATAGGTTGAGCATGTTCTAAGGCGTAGACAACATCAACAATATCTTGTTTGCAGTTTTGACGAACAAATATGTTCTCAAAACTTGTAACAATCTTCTTACGAAATTCAATTAACTCATCAGATCCCATAGAATCAACCATTTTAAATATGAGTTGAAATACATGCACAATATTTACAGCGGGTTTGCATATGAGTCAAGAATTACCGAGTATTGATGGATAATTCACATGCCACTGGCTACGCCGGTGGATACTTACTTCATACAAAACCACCTCCAAACTCGAATCAGGATGAAATCCTAGATTCGAGAGGGTTTTTACAAAGACTTATCTAAAATTTGAAAAAATATTTTTTTTACTAAATTAAAATTTTTAATATCTTTTCTGTCAAAAAAATAGTAGTGCAATTTTTCAACAGATTTAATAAGGAGTAAACCGTGTTGAATATTATCAATTTCTTTAGGCGTATACTCCACCTTGCCATAGCCATCAAAAAACGCTTTGCGAGCTGTTTTCCTTTTTGCTTCACTTTTCCATTCCGGCAGATGTAGCCACCACCAGCTATATTCTATAAAATCACGCAACCAAATGCTAAAAGAGGCATTATCCCAATCTACTAGAATAAAGTTTTTGCCTTTAGCCCAAATTGAGTTTTCACGACTTGCATCTCCATGGATTAAGGTGGGGCAAAATGTATTTATATAAGGCTCCAAACTAGCTTTGATGGTCTGATTTGTGCGAACGGTAGTATCTACCGGTAATGCTTTATGTTTTATTAAATCAGTTAATTTTTCTTTGACTTGTTTGAGTTCCATTTCCAGATAATCCGCACATTCTCCTTTGCCATGATTTATTTTGCCATAACGCTTTGCTTTGATTTTGTGAATTTTTCTTAGGATCTTTCCAGATTGCTCATAAGATTGAGCGAGTGTATGGATTCCTAATTCATAATCCTGAGAACCGTTTAATCCGTCCACAAATTCAGATATCATAAAACCGTTTGGAAAGTGTTGGCTGTCACGGGAGTAATACAGAAGCTTAGCGTGGGGAATTTTATATTTAATCAGCTGTTTTTCTATCCACTGCAACATCCCGTCGGCAGGATGAGCGGCATAACGGAACACACGGGCAATGATTGTATTTTTACTTGTGATAATTTTATAGACGTGATTAATTTCGCCATTCGTCATTTTTTTACTATCTCGCACATTCACTCCCAACACTTGTTCAACGGCACTGACAATACGTTCGTCGATCGATTTTTTATGGTCGTATGTTTTAGACATTATTTTACTTTTAAGCCGTTCCACCCCAGTCTATTATTGTTCGATATAAGATACCATCTAAAATCACTGAGGAACTAGCGCGAACTTCCGAGCGTAAGCTCATGGGAATTTCAGTAGCACTTTATGCAACAACCAAAATAAGTAGGCTATTGTTAAGTTATCTACCTCAAAACCTCCACTCCTGCCCATGCAAGTTCAAACACAGTTTTCATCGTGTTGTAAAAATGTTCATGCTCAATCACTACGCCCATAAGATCATCCTTGTGATATGAATAAAGGGCCACTTTATTATTTGGGAATATATCAATATGTATGCTCATTGGGAATTTTTTAGGGTCAATATACTTCAATATTCTAAGCTGTCCCTCTTCCGTAGATTCATATTTGTTTCCAATGGGCAACTTTCCCGTAACGATGCCTCTATATTTGATTTTCGCCTCAATTCTACGGTTAATAAAATCTTCCTCATAATATTTTTTAATTTCTGGATGAATATTTTTATCTATACCCATAAAACTCAAGCGGGTTGATCCAGGCACTTCAAGTAGTAATTCACCAATCTGTTTTATGCCATCAACACCTTCATAAAATGTTATTTTCGGTTTGGTTTTCCCATATTTATTGTGTATAGCAAGTAGCTCTGGCAAAAGCCTTTTTAAACTATTTGCACCATCCATAAAATGGTTGATCAAAATAGTGGGGTCGCTTGGTACGAAAATTTTCAAGTTATTTTTAACATAAAATGAGACAATCCCTTTTTCCTTCATTGAGGTCAAAAGACTATAAGTGGATGTGCGATTTTCGCCTAAACTGCGAGAGAGATTACTCACTCCAGATTCGCCATATTCAAGTAATTTCAAATATAATGCGATTTCTTTTTTAGACATCCCAAGCTTTTTTAAAATTATTGCATCCATAGTTGACTTAGTTAAACAACACATAAAATACTAACATTTACAGGAAGAAAAGTAAAATCTTATATCAAGATGACTTAACTACATGGACAGAAAAATGTTTATTTGTTGTACAATGCCTTCTTACTAAATTTTTAATCCCAAACGATATGCCGGAACCAGTAGCACAAACACCTCTAATAGAATCTAATGAGTATCATACTCATGGGCGTAGCCTAAATTATACAGCTCCATGTGGGATGAAAGGCACAGTTGGGGTAATGCAACCTGGGGGAATAATAGAAGTTTCCACAGATTTAGAAGAAATAGTGCAGATAATAAGAGGCAGATTAGCAGTGAGGATACCGGATCTTTTAGAAAGACGAGTGTATAAAAAACATGATAAATTTTATCTTCCTGGCAAACGGCCAATGGTTCTTTTTGAGCCACTCGACGAAAATGACGTGGCATACGAATGTATTTTTTATCAGCCGGAACTGGATACGGAGAGAGAAAAAACGCAGAAAATAATAGAGGCCACATTTCGTCCTTGAACCTGATACAAGGGTACGATATACTCAAAATAGATTTATCGTACCTACTATGCCATCCCAAGAAATTCTTTACCAAAACCTCCTCTCCATTCTTGATCAAAATCAAGCAGAATGTAAACTTTTTTCGCATCGCGAAGCACTTACTTATGAAGATTTAGAGGCTGTTCAAAAAGAAACTGGATTTTTTGGTCGCGAAATGAAATGCATGGTACTAAAAGCAGACGACGAATTTTTTGTATATGTAACTTTGCAAGGCAATCGCGTGAATATCGAAAAAATAAAAGAAAAACTTAATGCAAAAAAAGTAAGACTCGCTTTGCCGGAAGAACTTTTAGAGCATTTTGGCGCAAAACCAGGCTGTGCTTATCCATTTGGCTTCGACACCAAATTCAATATCTTTGTGGATCCAAAAATATTTAACGAAGAATGGTTACTTTTTAGCCCAGTGCTCCCAACAAAAACAGTCCAAGCTAAAGGAAGCGACCTTAAAAAAGTTTTTACTTCGCTTTCAAACAAAGTCGAAGAAGTTACCGACTTCAATCAATAAAAAACCCGTGAATTTGCCCGACTTTTCTTCAATATTCACGCCTTTTTGGCAAAAACCCGTGAATTATTCCGCAAAACGCTGTACCATGCCCCTCCTAATAAATTAAAAGCATAAAATGGGAAATCAGCTAGAGGCAGGGCTAACACACGAAAGGAGTACTGAAATGGATAGATATGGGAGAACACAGATTTACTGTAAAATACAGGCTCTTCTTGAAGGCAAAAGGCGCAGAGCTTTAGATTTAGTAAACCATGGCATCGCAATGGTCGATGACGTTCTTGATTCAAAAACTGATCCTTTATCCCATTTAAAGCGTATCCAAGAAATATTCAGACAGAGTTTTTTTGGTGCAACAATTGAGACCTCGGAACCAGACGAACAGGCAGTTGTTGATTTAGGTCACACATTAAATGAATTGACCCATTCCGCCTTCCCCAATTTCACAGACAATGCGATAGGAAGGCACACTTATCTTGAAGTACTTAATTATTGGGATGCAGAGCAAAGAAATTTGAGAAGAAGATGGCAAGTTTTGGATAGGGAGACATTGGATGGGATTACATCAGACATTGGCAGTTTGGTTGCTTCCCAAATGCTTTTCATTTTAGATCCACCAAGAGATCCTTATGAGTTTATACCTCTTGCAAAAATGTATGGTCTAGCAGTAAAGCTGGCTGACAACTTGTCCGACTTTAGAGACGACATTCAAAAAGGATTTGTAAATATTCCAAAAGAAGACATACACCATGTTACGGGGATATATGTAGAGGACGACAGGCTTACACGGGTGGATCCAGATAACCTTGCTTTAGGCCTAGAATATAGGGGGAGAGAATATCAACGGGCACAAAGGGTTTTTGAAGTAGCAGATAATCTTCTTTTGAAAGCTAGATTAAACCGACCTATTTGGGATAGAAGATTGGATGAGAGATTGCATTTGTTTGGAGAATTTTGCCACACTTGGCTTGATCAAGCGAAGGAACTTACTTTGCCACAAAGCTTGTAGCTCCAAGCCACGCAAGATTAAAAATGGATCTGTTTGTTTCGGCATTATTTGCACTTTCTATAATAACGCCAATCATTTCATTTTTATCGAGCGAAATCGTGGCGACTTTATCTCCATAAATATATTCGGCATTTTTTACAGGGAAAGTTTTTGGATTCACAGCAAAGATCTCTAAAATTCCGGCATCAATTCTCTTCTGTAAATGTTTTTTTATATACTCAGTATTAAATTCATCATTTGGGCAAAGTAGCCTAAATTTTTTCTTAACTTTGAGTGCTTTGGAATAATATTTATTTAAATGTTTCTCAAAAACTTCCGCCCCAAGCTCATAGTTTATAAATCCTAAAACTTCGCCATCTGTATTTAACAAATCCATCAATATTTCGGAAACTTCATCCACACCTTCAAAGAATTGGATTTTTGGCCTAAATTGATGGGCACTTTGTAATTCAATCAATTCGGGAACTATATTTTTTGCTGTTTTGTAAGAATCTTCAATTTGATTCAAAATCACTTGTGGATTTATCGGGTAATAAAAACGCACACCTTTCTTTTTAGAGACTTTTGCAAAACCTTTTTTTCGCAAATTTTCAAGGGTGTTGTAAGTGGTCACCCTATGCGCGCCGGCTCTTTTTGCAACATTACTTACAAATCCTCCTCCAAGTTCAAGCAAGGCAATGTACGAATTCACTTCTTCGGGCGAAAATCCTAACTTTTCTAAATCGTTTGTTATCATAATTGTAATTTGATGTAGATAATCATCTACACTTTTTTATATTAAAAAATAAGATTAGTAAAGGCCAAAAGTCAGTTCTTATACGTAGAAGTGTTTACAATAAAGGAATCTAATTTACTATTAAGATATGCAATGTACCCAATGTGCTTCACAATTTGAGCAGACGCAAAACGAAATAGAAATTTATAATAAATTTGATGCCATTTTGCCAAATATCTGCCCGGAATGCAGGCATAAACGTAAATTGATTTTTAGAAACGAGAGAAATATATTTTATAATACGAGTGCTTGCACCGGGAAAACAATTATTTCAACAATTCCACCCGCGAGCAAATTTAAAGTCATAGATCAAGATGAGTGGTGGGCGGACAGTTTTGATGCCGGCATTTATGGAAGAGATTTTGATTTTAGTAAAACTTTTTTTGACCAATTCGCAACTTTGCAAAAAGACGTTCCAAGATGGGCAAGATTATTTGTAAATTGTGAGAATAGTGAATTTACGAATAATTCTGCAGAAGTTAAGGATTGTTATTTAACATTTTCTTCATACAATAGCGAAAAACTTTATTACTGTATTCGTGTTTTTAATTCGCTTTCCTGCATTGATTGTATGAACGTAAAAGACAGTCAATATTGTTCTCAATGTATGGACTGCCAAAAATCTTACAATCTTCATTATTCACAGTCTTCGGAAAGTTGTAATGATTCATACTTTTTATATGACTGTAAAAGTTGCAATAATTGCATACTTTGCGCGCAATTACGAAATCAAAATTATTGTATTTTAAATAAACAATATTCTAAGGAAGATTATATGAGTTTTAAGGAAGAATTTTTAAGGAATCTTGGTGGCAATAAAAAAGAACAGGAACAAAAACTGGAAACACTTAAAAAAACTTTATATTTCAAAAATTTACGAATAACAAATTCAGAGAATTCATTGGGTGATTTTATAAACGATTCTAAAAATATTTATAATGGATTTTACGTTGTTAATTGTGAGGACTGTATGAATATCCAGGATTGTACAAAACTAAAAAACTGCTACGACAATCTTGCAAATGAAAAATCTGAACTTTGTTTGGAAGTGGACACTTCCTACGAAGTTTATAATTCAAAGTTTTGTACGCTCACAGTTACTTGTGCAAATTCCGCATATTTGGACCAGTGTTTTAAATTAAAAGAATGTTTTGGCTGTGTGGGCATGAAGTCGGAAGAAAATTGCATTTTAAATAAAAAATATTCAAAAGATGGATATCAAGAAATGCTAAAACGTATCAAAGAACACATGCTAAAAACTGGCGAATGGGGATTACCATTTCCTGCGAAATTAACTCCATTCCCATATAACACAACAGTTGCTTATGAGTATAATCCTTTAACAAAAGAAGAGGCCATAAAGCAAGGGTATCTTTGGAACGAAGAAGGAAAGGAAGCCGTGCATTTTGGTAGGGAATATATAATTCCGAATTATGTAAAAGATGTAGAAGAATCCATTTGTGAAAACATCTTAATATGCGAAGAAACGGGGAAACATTACAAAATCATTCCACAGGAACTTGAATTCTACAAAACTTTTAATTTGCCGATTCCAAGAAATACACCACATCAAAGGTACAAAAAACTTCTTTCACTACAGCCTCCCAAAAAACTTATAAATACGGTATGTGAACTTTGTGGAGTAGTGGTGAAGACAGTCTATCCAAAAGAAAAAGGCTACAAAATAGCCTGCGCCAAATGTTATTTGGAAAAAATTTACAATTAACCGAATCTCATCTTTACAGGTTCGGCGATTGACAGGGGCGTCAAAAAGTAGTTAACTTCCGAAGTTATAATAAAATTTATGACAGCAGATACTTTAGGAGAAGGGGCGACTGTAGGAGTTATATATGAAAATACAGAATTCCAATCGGCTAAAAGCGCGGACGCGAATGCGAGAGTTGCACTGTTATCGGCAATGGCTTTTTTTACATTAGCAGTTGGCACATTAGTTTATAGCACCGATCAATCACTACCTACAACTCAAGCTAGTACAACAACAGCACCAGCCACGTTAAATCCGGATCGTAGTAATCAAAATGGGAATCTGTTGGTGAGCATAGCGAGAGAAGGCAATACACAACAATAAATCATTCCATTGCACGCTACTTAGAGCCTTGTATACTGCATTCGTGCAACAATATTTAAGCTTAGTTCAGGAAATTCTCGATAAAGGCGAGAAAAAGGAAGATCGTACAGGTACGGGCACGCTTTCGATTTTCGGTGTGCAAAGGAAATATGACTTGCGCCAAGGATTTCCACTTCTTACTACCAAAAAAGTGCTTTTTGATGCGGTTTTATGGGAATTGATTTGGTTCTTACGTGGGTCCACGAACATAAATGACGATTTAACCACTCACACCCCAATTTGGGATGCCTGGGCGGATGCAAATGGCGAGCTTGGCCCTATTTACGGCAAACAATGGCGTGATTGGGAGGCAAAAGATGGTCGCCATATTGATCAAATCAAAGAGGTAATAGAAATGATCAAAACCAACCCGAATTCTCGTAGAATTATTGTAAATGCTTGGAATGTCGGAGAAATCGATAAAATGGCACTTCCGCCTTGCCATATGTTTTTTCAATTTTATGTGGTTAACGGCAGGCTCGATTGTCAACTTTATCAACGTAGCGCAGATATTGCGCTCGGAGTGCCTTTTAACATTGCCTCTTACGCAACGCTAATGACTATGGTGGCCAACGAATGCAATTTAATTCCGGGGATTTTTACTCACACTATGGGTGATGCGCACATTTATTTGAACCATATAGAAGGCATTACGGAGCAACTACAACGCACGCCAAAAAAACTGCCAACTTTGGAAATAGCAAAGAAACCTTTTTGGGATTTAAAGTTTGAAGATTTTAAAGTTGTTGGCTACGAACACGATCCATTTATTAAATTTAAAGTCGCCGTTTAAGATGAATTTTGCGATTATTTCGGCTATGGATCAAAAAAGAGGAATCGGTAAGGACAACCGTTTACCTTGGCATATTTCTGCAGATTTAAAGCACTTTGCCAGCGTTACAAATAAGGGGACTGTGATTATGGGACGAAAAACTTGGGACTCGATTCCGGAAAAATGGAGGCCATTTAAAGATCGCTTAAATATTGTTATTAGCCGTGGTGAAATTACTTTGCCAGAAGGCGTTTTATTAGCCCATTCACTGGATGAGGCACTTTTGCTCGCAGAAAAAACTAATCCTCTAGAAAAGGCTTTTGTGATTGGCGGAGCAAGCCTTTATGCAGAATCAATAAATCACAGCGCCTGTACGGAACTTTACATCACGGAAGTAAATGGAATTTTTGATTGCGACGCCTACTTCCCAGAGCTACCTGCCGGGTTTAACAAGGTAGAAGAAGGAGAAAATATCCAAGAAGGAGAGATATTGTTTAGATTCGTGAAGTACGAGAAAATATTGTTAAGTCATAAACGATGAAACAACTTATAACACCTGAAACACTAAAAGTTGGTGAAGTTTACTCAAACGATCAGCTGCAGTATGCATTAAGCATAGGCAACTCGGGAGGAATAAGACCAAAATTGTACGATAACAAACTTGATTTTATAGTTTTGATTACTTCGGCAGAGGAGAATAAAAATATAATTCAAAACCCTTATGCAGATGAAATAGAAGGAGACATTTTGACCTATACAGGCACTGGATTGGCAGGAGATCAAGTTTTGTCAGGTCCAAATAAAAGACTAATAGAGCAAAACGAAAAAGCAATCCCAATCCTGGGATTTTTGAAAGAGGGCACTAATCAGTATAGATTTATGGGATTTTTATTCTTACTAAGACATTATCAAGACTATCAAATTGATAACAATAATAAATTACGAAAGGTTTGGCTTTTTGAATTTCAAATTCTTCCGGACGTCTCAGTTGTGAAAATCGGAGATTTCAACGGTACTTTTGTCCCATTATATGAGAATTTTAAAAAGGAAATATCACAAGATGATTTAAAGATTGATGAAGTTCAAACACAACTCATAATAGACGAAGGGGTATTAATAGACATTGAATCTTTGAGGAAAAATTTATTAACTATAAATCCTTATGATTTTGAAAATCTAATCGCAAATCTTATAGCTCATACTGGATTTTTAGATGTAAAAGTTACGAAAAAAAGTGGGGACGATGGAGTCGACGTTAATGCACTTCTAAAACATACATTCAGTTTTGATCTGAATTATCAATTCCAAGTAAAAAGATGGAAACATTCTGTAGGGAGAAAGGAAGTGGCTAACTTAAGAGGTAGTCTTAGTTTTAATAATTTTGGAGTAATAATATCGACAAGTCACTTTACGTCGAGTGCAATAAAAGAAGCTCAGGGCTCAGGGAAAATCCCAATACATTTAATTGGGATGAAGGAACTACATGAAATAATAAAAGAGACAAATTTTACGATTAAGTAATCGGTATTTATTCCACCTCCACCCCAATCGGGCAGTGGTCGCTACCTTCCACGTCGCTTAAAATAAAGGCGCGTTTCACATGTGGCAAAAATTCTTTGTTCACAAAAAAGTAGTCAATTCTCCAACCGATATTCCTTTGCCTTGCAGCGGTTCTGTAACTCCACCAAGTATAAGCCTCTTGGGCCTCAGGGTTGAAATGGCGGAATGTATCCACGTAGCCAGCCTTTATAAACTTATCAATCCACGCACGCTCGATCGGTAAAAATCCACTTATATTTTCATTTTCTTTTGGATGCGAAAGATCGATTTCAGTGTGCGCGGTATTAAAATCGCCACAAATAATTAAATTCTTGCCTTGTTTGCGGAGTTTTTCCAAAAAAGCTAGAAGCTCATCGTAATAATCCATCTTATAAGACACTCGATGTTCGCCCATTCCACCGTTTGGTATGTAAACATTCACAAGAGTAAAACTGGGGAATTCGGTAAGTAATAGGCGACCTTCCGCATCATGCCTACCATTTTGCAGTTCCCTTTGCACATGCAAAGCCTTCTCTTTGGAAAAAGTGGCAACTCCGCTATAGCCGGGCCTGTCTCCAAAAGTCCATTCGCTAAAATATCCAAGCGGATTACGTAATTCTTGCGTGATTTTATTTGCTTGGATTTTAGTCTCTTGCACGCAAAGCACGTCTGGGCTTTCATCCTCCAAAAAATCTAAAAATCCTTTTGCATGAGCAGCTCTTATCCCGTTCACATTGAAGCTTAGAATTTTCATGTCTATAGTGTAAACACAAATAATTTTTCTCGCCACATTTTATGAAAACAAAGAAATCAAAAAAGATGCAAAAAGTCTCGTACAACTGGTTGCCAGATTTTGTGTATGGCGGAATAGATGGAGCTGTAACAACTTTTGCTGTAGTAGCAGGTGTGGTTGGAGCGAATTTGTCTACGCCGGTTATATTAATTTTGGGATTCGCAAACCTTTTTGCAGATGGATTCTCAATGTCAGTTGGCAAATATTTGAGTGACAAAGCTGAATTAGATCGTATGCAAAAAATACGAGAAAAAGAAGCAAATGACCTTATTGTAAAGCCGGAGCATGAACGAGAAGAACTCGAAGAAATATTAGAAGAACTTGGCTTTAAAGGTAAGAACACCAAATGTGCAGCAGATGTAATCACAAAAGACAAAGAAGCATGGCTAAATATTTTAATGCGCTATGAATTCAATATAATCGAAGAAAATATAAATCCTGTAAAAGGGGCATTTTTTACATTTTTAGCCTTTTTAACGATTGGATTTATTCCATTAATTGGGTACTCACTTCAAACGATATTAAATTTAGGCGATCAAGCGGTATTTATAGGCACATCAATCGCCACTTTATTGGCACTATTTGTGGTTGGCACGGTTAAATCCAAATTTTCAAACAGAAAATGGTATTCAACGGGAACGGAAACAGCACTAATAGGCGGAACCGCCGCAGCAATGGCATTTGTTGTAGGTAAGATGCTTTCTAACTTACTTGGCGTTAGCTAAAGCTTTCGTTCCTCCCTTCTTAACAGGTTTAGCAATATGTTTTGTCCTTTTGCGAAGCTTTGGACAGTACATCAAGCGCTCCATGTCTTTGAGTTTATCTCTTTGAGCCCATCCGGAACCATTAATTTGTTTGGTTTCCTGACAGATCCATACGTACGATACTGATTTACCTTTAGCCATAAGATTAGAAAAAGCGGGAGGAGTATAAAACGCTTTATGCCAAACCGCAAGAGCTTTTGCGATTTTTGTTATAAGAAACTTGCCTTTAAGCAAAATTTGGCTAAACTAGCCCTGTTGCCGCGGTAGCTCAGTGGTAGAGCAGGGGATTGAAAATCCCCGTGTCGGTGGTTCAATTCCGCCCCGCGGCACCACATACGGATTCCAAGTTATCGTTTTTCTGTGGAGCTAAAAGCAACTCCACTTTCACCTTATCGGGAGACAAGGTGATACGTTTCACGAAGGCTTGAATGATCTGTTTTTTAGTAGGGAAGTCAATCTGGTCAAGAATATTTGAGTATTTCGAGGCAATCATTTTTGCATTGCTCAGACGCTCTACTTTTTGGACATCACTAAGGATTTTTGAGTTGTACTCATCCCTCATATTGAGAAGTGTCGTTTTTTTATCGTCCAATTTCTTAAGTCTTCCTTCGACTTCACCCAGCCCTTGATAGGAAAGACCGCTTTCAAATAGACCTACAATGCGCTCACGCTCACCCGAAAGTGCATTAAGATCTTCATTGACTTTCATAAGCTGTTTTTTGACGCCACCTACGTCAATTTTTCTAGTATTTTCCTGTTCGATCTTCTTGATGAAGGCCTTGGGGTCACGGAGAAGAGCTTCAATTCGTTTCCAAATTTTTTCTTCAATCAGAGTCCCTGACACTTCTCGGTTTGAACATTTTTCAGAACTCAATGAGGCGTTCTTCTTTCGGCAACGATAATTCGTATACTCAGCGATGATGTTTTTGCCTTTGAATTTCTTTTTAGTATAGCCAACGTACTTGCCTCCACAAATACCACACTCAATTTTCCCTGACAGTAGATAGTCTTTTTTTGCATTTCTAGACGATATGGTAGCGTTATTTTTAAGCAGAATTGCAGCTTTATCGGAACGCACCCTATCGATGATTTGCTCACACATGATCGGGATCCATTCGTCAGGGGGGCGCTGCACACGTCGGATCGTTTTTGAGCCTTTCTCTCGCACATTCTTGGTCTTGTTGTAGTAGTAGACCCCTGAGTAAGCCTCCTGACGCAAAATCTTACGCACCGTACTTTCTAGCCAAAAGTTTTCTCTATTTGCTGTACGGAACTCTTTGACGAGTTTCCCCTCAGACCTCATTTTATTTGCGACGATATCACCTTTGGTGGGGATATTGAGTGCATTGAGTTTTTCCTGAATTGCGTAAACGGTACAGCGATCATCTACAAACCAAGAAAAAATACGACGAACTATCTCGGCTTCCTCTTCACAGACAGTCATTTTACCCTCAGCGTTAGGATCGTAGCCGTAGGGCATCGACTTGCCACCGAGCCATCTCCCAGCGTTTGCTGCCGAAATTTTACCCTCCATAGTTCTTTCAAGAATATTGTTGCGTTCAAGCTCTGCAAGAATTCCAAGCAGACCTATCATGAATTTCCCCATCATACTCGAAGTGTCGATCACAGGTTCGCTACTCGAGATGAAAGAAATTTCCAGAATAGAAAGTTCTTCCATCGCTTCCAATAGGAAAAGGATCTTTCTAAAAAAACGGTCAATCTTCCAAACGCAAACAACATCGAACTCACCTTTCTTAGCATCTTCAAATAGACGTGTGAGCCCCTCACGATCCTCAATCGCACTCGCTCCTGAACAGTTGATATCTTCATAAATATGACGCTTCCTATCTAAAGTGTACTTGTCTTTCTGGTACTCCAAAAAATTAAGGATATTCCTCCTTTGAAGGTCTAATCCATATTTATCTGCCTGCTCAGTTGTAGAAACACGAAGGTAGACGGCAACGCGGAGTTTTTTATGATCAGTGGTCATGAGTTGGTTTGGAGTGCGTCTGAAGTAATAGACGTATTTTTATGGGTTAAGGGCATACGGAACCTTCCCGAACCGAAGAACTTTGAAAACTCGACCTCATCTTCAACGGCTAAAGTTTGCAAGAGAATTTCCTCACCGTTGCTAAGCAGTACTTTTTGAATATTCTCCATCATGTTAAGGAGAAAAAAAGCCTTTTGAATAACCCGTTCCCAGTTGAAAAGAATATCCTCTTGAACGATCGTGCCATCTTGCCGTTTCAAATAAGAGATACTGGAATTATAAGCAGCCAATCGGAAGGCTTTTGAGTCTCTCCCCTCTATTTTTGCCGTCAAATTCGTTTCTCCGTGACTTTTCACACGAAAACCGTGTTTATAGGCGTTCAAAAAATCATAATCCTTCAAGTAATCCTCAATCGCCTCTTTAAGTAGAACAGAGTACATGTGCATTTTACTTGGTAGATTGTTTATCTTCTCTTTTTCTTTGATGCCGAATACCCAGTTTTCGATTAGAAAATTCGGGAACTGATCGGAGTAAATCTGCCGATTCTGATGAATGCTATAAAAACGCCGAGTAATTTTCCTCCTAAGATCTGAATTGTTTAAGAAAAGATTCTCCCAAAGTACATTTTCTACGACTACAAACGTGTTGATACAAAAAACCTCAATTAACTGAAGATAAGTGGAGTAAAGTTGCAAGGCCCAAACCCTCTTCGCCTTATTAGTTTTGAGCTTACGTAACTTGTCACAAGAGGTATTCACAATTTTCTCCCACAGCGAAAAGTCAATCTCTCTATAATGTTCCAAAATTTCAGTTTTTGTTGATGACATATCTTAGTTTATGGAGTGGGTGAAATATTGTAAAAACCTCCAGAACCTCACAGTTAGTCTAACAATTGAACACAAAGATTTCCATAGAGGAACGGGCAACGTCCTGAAAAGAAATGATTTTGGGACAACAAAAATGCAAATGGTTTATAGGTTGGAGACTGGCAGTTAGCAGACATGGTTTTTGGGACAAGCCATTAAAGCCTTCTTTCTAAAAATTTTCTCTGTTCATCTTCAAGCAAGCTCCTACTTACTGCTGTCCATCCAAACATATGGAATAATCTAGTGATCTCTTTTAGGGCAAGTTCTGCGTAATTTGTAATAATGTCGGCACGATCAATATCTTGAGAGAGGAGGATTGTGCCATTTTGAAATTTACAAGTGTAAACTGTCCTCAGGTCTCTACCCCAGTTCGAGAAGTAAAGTGTACGTCCATTGACGCCGTTTAATTGAATTTCGAGATGAAAAGACTCTCCTAAGACTCCTTTTTGAGCAAGTCTTGAGGCAAACAAGTAGATTTCAGTTATGGTATATATAGTAGAAAAAATTTCCAAGAAGGATATAACGCTCGCATCATCAGGGAAGTGGAACCTAGTTTTAATTTCTTCAGCATCCACAGGAGTAATCCTCCAATCTTCTCTCATCCCAAAATAATGTACAAACTGGCCAGAAAGGAAATATTTCCAATATTCAAATACTGGACCTGCTGGCCAGTTGCAAACAGATTCAACACTGTCTTCGCTAACAAAGGTTGTGTCTTTATCTACATGCGGATAGTCCCACCCCCTTAATGACAATTTATTATTTACAATCATATCTTTAGCTTCTTCTAAAGAAGGGATGAGATTAGCAACAAAGGTCTTGGGCTGTAGCAAAATTCTCCAGTAGCCCTTACTTTTTATCTCAGCGAGTGTGTCTGTAGCTATGCTCATAATCCGTTGAGTTGTTGAGTAAATTGATCAGGGTCATTGTTTCTTTGAATTTCTGGCTTAAATACACCCCAAGGAATCTTAGCAATTAGTTCATCTTGACGTCTATCCATCAATAAATTCAGAAAATCCACCCATTCTCTATGCCCTTTAAGCTCCCGCGATTCAACTGGGGATTTTGATCTAACATATACAACTCCATCCCTAAGAGCCAAATTACTTGATACTTCTGGAGCTGTTGGGTCCCACTTAACAGTTTTAGTTGATACTACAGGCAAGTATGTTGTCTCTTGGATCTGGATGATCACGAAAAGTTTTTCTGACCCATCAGATTGAGTTACCTTGCCTTTCCGTAAGGTGAAGTCTATCGCAGGCTGAGCATAGTTATTTAGAAATCTTCCAATAGTGTCATAGTCAAAAGAGTTTATTTCCGTGTCAGTTAGCCCAATCGGTTCGAAACTGTCATCTTTGACGCCTATGACTATAACGCCACCATCTCGATTGTTTGCCATTGCTATCATTGCTCGCGTTATAAACATATTTGTCGAGTTTTTTGACCACGTCAAAGCCCCTTTGAACTCCACATCTACAGTCTCACGACCAAGGTAAATAAGTTCTTTCAAATTCTCGTCAAATTCAGGAAAATCCATAGACCCAATTAGATACTGGACGGACAATACAACATCAAAAACCACTAGTCAAAAATTCTCACTTTTGTAGCAAAATTTGTTCATGGACTTTCGTCTTTGAGATGCCAAGCTCATCAGCGATAGCTCTAACCGATAAGCCCTGCGACCTCAACCTCAGGATGGCCATTTTATCCACACGTACTTTCGGCCTACCAAGCTGTTTCCCTTGAGAGCGTGCCCGTTCAAGGCCTGATCGGACTCGCTCGGCGATAATTTCCTTTTCAAATTGTGCAAAACATGCGATCAAGGTGAACATGACCTTACCGACAGATGTAGACGTATCCAAGTTTTCACCATAGGAGACAAAATCAATTCCTAAACTCAAAAATAAATCTAAAGTATTGATGAGATGTTTGGTACTGCGTCCGAATCTGTCGAAACGATATACGAGCACCACGTCAAACTTTCTTCGACGAGCATCCTGCATGAGTTTGTCGAGCGAAGGACGGGACTCTTTTGACCCACTCATCACGTCTGTATAAATTTCATGAATTTGCCAACCTCTGGCCTTTACGAAGTCACGGAGGGGAAGTAATTGTGTTTCAAGGTCTTGCCCCTTGTCTGAGGTCGAAACACGAGCATAAATCCCCACTTTTTTCATAAGTGAATGACGTTAAATCCGCGAAGCCTCAATTCAGGCTCCAACTTCGTATGTCGATGGCATTTTCTAAAATCTTTCTCGCTACACATGAGTACGATTCGTTTTGATTGGGCGAGTTTGATCAAATCATCAATACCATTCTGGAACTGCACTTCAGTTATGCCCTTATCAAGTCCACCGAGAATAGGCATCCATAGATAATGATCACCGAGTACAGCATCAAATCGCGATTTATTAAACCAAGGATACCTAGACCGTGGACGACTTCGAACGTCCACAAGGAGTTCAAAATCCACTGTCAAAAGTAAATCGATCAAGTCAGTGAAAGAGCGTGAACCATGCCCCAAGGTGAAACAAGTAAACATTGAAAAAGCGTTAAGAATGTACGAACAAGCGCACTGAGGATTTACAAAGAGTCGTCCGATCTGATTTAAGTTTAACCTGTACAGGAGCTAATGCAAGGAATTTTACTACCCAACATCCTATTCTTCCCTAACCTCGTCGAGTAAACTCCTAGGCAAAAACTCACTGTAATGTTTTTTAAGATATTCAAGATTTTCAGGCCTATCATCACACTGGTCTAATTTTTCTTTAATAAACTGGTATTTACAATGCTGTTCGTGAAGCAGTTGACTCCATTCGATTGCCCAAACATCGTACTTCACATTCTGTTTTTCTCCATCGATAACCTTCCCCCTAGGTATTCCTTGAGTGCGTGTAAGAATATCTTTCCCTATTTCATTCCCAATGAGTATAAAAGTCCATTTACAGTTATCTTTATCAAAACGTTTATCTCCAGAAACGTAACTGGCATAATCTTCAATCTGAGCAAGTTCTTTTCTGCCTAGGACTGAACCTGGACGCTTCAACTCAATCACCAAGTAATCGCGCGCTCTTTCTCCCCTCTGAAAGAGTTTACTGAGAACGATATCAAGAACTTTATTCTCACCATCAAGAGGGACCTCATCTGCAATCTTGACGTCCTGCCCAAGATGAGACAAGTGAGTTTTAAGAACATTTTTCAGAGATTGATCACTATTCCCAAGCTCAAAATGATCTCCAAAAACCCATGTTTCATTTTCAAGTATTTTATGCAAATGACTTCTCTCTAAAACGATACTTTTCGCCTCTGGATCAAACAAAATATGTTCAAGCTCTGACATAAAACTGAGCCTATCAAGAACAGTTCTGGATGCCTTAATAATGCTAGCTAAAGAGTAATCCTCAAGTAGTCCAGCAAGAGCCATGATATCTTCATCAGTAAGGTTTAGAATTTCTTGAAGAATCTTGATTATATTTTTTGGATTTTTTTCCATAGCATCCTTGAGTAGATGAAGGATTACCATATCTATATCAGTGCTACTGCCCAATGGATTTTTTGGAGACTCCAGCATTTCAGCCAAATATATATCAAAAACCTGAATCTTGGCCTCTTCTAAAGGTGTTTTAGGGTCTTCTTTATAGGGATAAGCCTTAGACTCCTTAATATGTTTTAGTTTGCTTTGCGCTTTATCAGCTAAAACAGTTCTTAAAAACTTTTTGAGTCTTTTCTCAAGCTCATCTTGCAATTCCGAATAGATGTAATCACCATAAAACAACCCCATAGTATTTTCCTCCTCTTGCTTGTCCAGATAGGCCCCACAAACATAAACGGAATGCCCAAAGCTCTTCGCCCGAACACCAGTTTTTTCATCCTCAAGAAGGACATTTCCATTTTCCCCGCATAAAAATCTCTTCCTAATACCTATATCTTTCCAATGAAACATTGCAACTTCGAAGTCCTCCTCTAAAATTCTGCCACCTGGAAGCACCTTTTTTATAGTAAAACGTTCCGTTCGATCTGCAATAATTCCAGCCTCTGTATCCAGTACTTCATTATCAACCTCTATATTAATTTTATTTTTACCGTAAGCTCGTATATAAAACGCAAATTGAGCAGTTAGCTCTCTACGCAGTTCTTCAATTTCTAAACTCTGAGTTTTTTGAGTCAAATTTGTTATTTCTACTCGAACCCCATTTTTTAAAGACGTGTCCGAAACTGACGCATCCACGCAAATAAACTTCTTTAAGTTGTCAACAGCATCACCTTGAATGGTAAACTGAGACAGTTGATCATTAAATCTCGACGTACTTTTCCAAGACACCTTGCTACCCAAAGCAAACGCAAAATACCTTCCCTGCCCTTTTTTACCATGATAGAACCTATTCCCTGGACTCTTTTCTTTCAAAGCTTTAGGTGATTTGCCAAGCAAACCAAAATCCGCCTCTACCTCATCGTTAGGTATCCCATGCCCGTCATCCGAAATGACAATTTCCTCCAACCCGCCGAGTGCATTTCTTTTGAAAGATAATTTAACTCGATTAGCATCAGCATCTAAAGAGTTCCAGATCAACTCAGCAATCGCCTGATATGGGCTAGCCCCTTTGTATATGTTTTTCAAATGTGGCTCAGAGAGCTCAACCTCAAATTCCCTAGTCGCCATATTCTTGAAATCAAAAAGGACCTTAATTCTATCATTCAATCAAAAAAACACCATGACCAAATTTTCCGCTCTAAAACGGTCCTCATATCTGGATTGCCCTCAACTATGTAAAATTATCGCCTAGGAAAGAGATATGTATTTATAGTTGGATCAACTTTGCTAGATGCCTTTATGTCTCAATGCAGAGGCTATAGTTCTAGTTGTAAGAGTCTATAAGTCCATCATTATCATCGTCATAGAAACAGCTCGGTGTCCTATACCACCAACACCATTGCCATTCGGTCCCATATCCATAATTGGAGGGCGTACTCGAATTTGGATTTCCTATCTGTTCAACTATCATTTCATAAGCCATACCTATCCATATTCTCCCATCCGCCACCTGAGTACATTCTGTGTCAGTCCAGTCTGGATGCCTCGAGCATATCTGTCCTGCCTCTGATTGCTCCCATTCTCGAACTACTCTTTCAGCTTCTCGAGTGGCCTCCTCACTAGCCAATCGGCGTTCTCTTTCTTCTTGGTTTTCTTCACGAACGATCAACATGTCAAAGGTGGTCTGTTTATATTTGTTTTTAGCAATAAGCTCTAGCTCGTTCTCCAATGTACTGAGTGTAAAGGTGTAAGAGTAAATCCCCTCATCATCGATCTCCGTAACCTCCTCTTTCGCAGATAGTCTGCTCACAAATACCTCACATGGAGAACTATTCTCAGCGTCCTCATTAGGATCTACCGTGAATTGAAGCGTGAATTCCGCATCTCCATTCCCAGTTTCAATGACATTTTGAGTAAAGTGCTCTGTTATTGGCGCAAAATTCTCATCACGAGCAGACCTCTCGGCTTCTTTCATTTCATATGCGTTGATTATAGTGATAATAGGTTCTGGATAAGCTTCTTTCATCTCTTCATACGCCGAAAGTGCTGTTTCTGCAAAATCTTTGGCTTCTTGAGTCCTAAGATATTTAATATGGTATTCTGCAAAACGATCTGAAGCGATTTCATCTTTTACATACTGGATCTCAGTCTCTATAGTCTTTTCTTGATGCCACTTTGCTAAAACAAAAATAAAAGGGATCAATAATATAATTACAGAGACAGCTATAATGATTAGTTTTTTCTTTTGCATAACTTTTGGATTAGATAGTAAGGCAAAAAGGACAGGCGTCCGATTGAGCCATCAATCATTACTTAGCCAAAGCTTTGCAACAACGATGATCGGAGCACCCGTCCGAGCTTGCCGTTGTTGCAAAACGAAATTTGTATAAGATACAAAAATGCTACTTAGCATTAAGAAATAATTGATGGCTCGACACCATTATACCTGAATTACTGACCCTTTCCAGAGGTTTTATGTTCTGTTCCTCCTGATGATGCTTGGGATTCCATCATCGTTAGAGTCATCACCAAGGAAAAGACGTCTAAAACGCTTACCTTCCTCTGGGGTCATATCTTTGAGCCTGTCATAGAACTCAGCACCTCCGCTTGAATCCATATACTTTTGCTGTCGATTCAACTCTTCAATCTGCTCCCTGTAAAGAGAATGGTTTTGGTCTCGATAAGGAACACTATCAGCCAAACCACGCTCCACTCTCGACATCGACCAAATGGCCTTCAAATCCTTATAGTTGAAGTCATTGAAGTTTTCTTCTCGTAATGACTTGACCGCACGCATAATGACACCTTGCATAAAGTACGAGGCAAATTGATCAATTTTTGCGTAAGTGAGGGCATTCCGTGAATTCAAGTCCTCTCTGATCTTTTTTCGTATTTCTTCAAAACGTATTCTCCAGTCATTCTGATTGGCAATTTTATAAAGTGTAGCCTGCCTGGGGATACGAGCACGGCTTTCTACGGGAAGCGTCTCAATAAATTTCAGCAACTCAGGGATGCGCCCATTCACACAACAAAAGAGGTGGAAAAGATAGCCCTCATCATAAGCACGCACTGCCTTAGCATCTGTAGGCTCTATTTCTGTTTTTCTTTCCACGTAGACGGGCTTTTTTCCACGAGCATGCAAGTGCTCTACGTAGAACATTTGCCTTCCAGAGGAAGAACTTAGGCTGTGGATATTGGTATGAGGCGTGGAATCCATTTTCTATGGGTAAGCATATGAACCACTCAGTCAAGACACAGCCTTTATATACAGGGGGCACTGTATTTTTTTTGATTCCAAGGTGTATTTTGAACTGTCAGGGGAGGGTATTATTTTTGACAGTCACTTCAAAGAGTGTTGGTGTGCGTCAACATGCCGAACCCCGAAGGTCACTTTCTCAAGTATTCGTATGCTTTCTCGAATGGCTTGATCTGCTGAACGTTCTTTGGAATCAAAAAAGGAGCCGATCTCGATTTTTGAGTAGTTATTATCTGTGAATTTATATATGTGCCAGAGATAGGGTGAACGGCGATATTGAACCAAACCATGCCCACCATAACTGATTTTATCGTTTGTATTTTTAGAAAACGTGGATCGCTGCGCTGACAGGTGAGGATATTTCGTTTTAAGTTGAAGGGTCAGTTCTTCAGAGGGGGTGGGCATGGCTTTGATCTCACGTTGAATTTGTTCTACACAGTGAGCAGGGAAAAGCATAAAAGTTTCAGTTTTCCTTTGAGTAACCTTGTGAACTCCATATCTATTCTTCGGCAAGTCGGGCGAATTAAGAATTTGCATATTTTTAAAGGCTAATGACTTTTTGCTTCTTTGCGAGTAAAAGTAGCAATGTTGCAACCTCCTCTGTGGCCTTGTCGACTTCCGATTGATCTTCACAGTAAACAAATTCCCATTTTAGTTCAGGGTAGACTTGCTTCCTCTCCGAGACTGACAAGGCGTGGGACATAATTTTTCAAAAACAGCTTGCCTCAAGATTATTGAGAGGAAGCTCGTCAAAATAGGAACAGAAAAAAATACTTTGTTCCTAGGCGGGGGAATCAGTAACCAAGCCGTTTGCCTTCCTTGCAGATGTCGTTGATTTCCGAATATCCGTAGCTACTTTTGAACCTCTTATTGATTTGGTGAGCAATTTCTTCTGAAGAAAGCCGCCCCTCATTTTTTAGAGAATAGACCTCATTTATAAGCTCAAAAGGCCACGCCTTCTGGTCAGCTCTACTGACTGAGAAATTCTTGATAGAGGGCTTCTTTCTTGTCTTTTTTACTGGTTTTTTAGGCACGACCCTCTTATTAAAAGTCTCACTCATGACTTTTTTTGCTTTCTCAAACATTTCTATGACCTCAATTGTTGTAGCCGAGGGTGAGAGTCGTAACAGAAATTCAAGTTCAGGATCGACAATAAACGGAGACGATTTAGAATTCTTACGCTCTCCACAAACCAGACTGACACCGTGATTCTCGGCAATAACTTGAAATTCAGGACCGATATTAAAAACTTGTTGTACCCACTTACTGGAGTCAAAATTCCCAGTTTCAATAAAATGAGCGATGAATGTTGTTAATCTCAGGTCTAGCTTCATCTCTGAGCAAAGATCATTGATGGCTCCTTTGAAAGTGTAGCCATTGCCGTGGAGAGGAAAACTACTATTCGTGATGCCACTGGGCTTTTGTCCAAGAATATGTGATCGGATATAAAGTACTCTCTCTTGAAACACACGGCTGAAGACGACTCTACCAAGCTGATTCTTAATTTTAGAATAGAGGGCCTTGTTTCTAGGAGAAGCCATGCACACCTGTTTTTCTATTCCCTCAAAAGGTATTGGGATTAACTTTGCCATTGTTGCCAAATCATTTCCTACATAATCGCAGGAGATTTATTTATCAGCAAGTGAATCCATTTCTTGGAGCCTGTATGTGAGACTTTCCTCCCATACTAACATATGGTAACTTGGAATCCCCGCGGCACCAAAAGCCTTAGCGCAACCACACCAAAACGCACAGTGCAAAGGCTCTAGCCAATAGGCGTAAACTGCTCAACATGTAGGCATTCTCGCACTGCACCTTTTTGCTTTAACAAAGTGTAGATGTTTTTAACAGCATCGCCATTTCCACAGATATAAAAATCAGAATTCGCCATGTCCAAATCGTCAAAATGTTCCGTAACACGGCCTTTTAATCCACTCCAATTCGCCTCGGGCTGAGAAAGACTAATAAAAAGCTTTAAATTACTATTCTCTTGCGCCAATTTTTCAAGAATGTCTTTATAAAAAAGATCCTCGCTATGCCTCACACCAAAATAAAGACTGATTTTACGCTCATCTCCCCTTTGGCTTAGATCCAAAATCATGCTCATAAATGGTGCAATTCCAACACCCGTTGCCACAAAAACCAAATCTTTTTTTGAATTGTTCGAATCTATAATAAATGTGCCAAAAGGACCCTCGAATTTAACCTGTTCCCCGGGCTCTAAACTTGTCAAATAATTTGAGCCTTTTCCGTTTGGTACAACTTTTACACAAAGCGAAAAAAAATCGGTTTCGTGAGGGGACGAAGCGATAGAATATGACCTGGCAATTGGCACACCATCACCAGGCACACTAACAGTTATAAATTGCCCGGCTTTAAAGTCAAAATCGCCTTTTTCAAAATCAAGCTGAACCGTGTCTTTTGTTAGGTAAATTTTATTGACTAATTTGCGTGCAAAAAAAACCATTCTTTAAATTAATGTGACAAATTTTCTATGGGTAGTGAAGCAACCAGTTTATTTGGAATGCTCACAGTGGTTCCGCTGGCTGTTTCTATTCTTGTGGATCTGATGCCGATTGAAATCACTTTGCCGGTATGATCGCCTACCTTTATACTATCTCCGGTTTTAAAAGGTTTATCCGCAAGGATGGAAAGCGAAGCAAATGCATTACTCAAAGTTTCTTGTGCAGCGAGAGCAAGCGCAATACCTCCAATTCCAAGCCCTGCGATTAGGGACGAAACATTATATCCTAAGTTGCTCAAAATTAGCACGAACGCAATAGACCAAACTAAAAATTTTGCCATGCCAAACAATCTCCCTGAAGGTTTTTTGATAAAAACGAGCACGATTTGAGAAACAATCACCACAATCACAATCTGTATAATTGCTCCAAAAGTGATAATTGAGACCATGTTGGCAACTAATTCTTGTAGCATTTTCATGGGCTTTAATTTAGCATCTGAATCAATGAAAGCAAAGCACGTTCTCCCACTCAAGCCCGAAAGTTTTATTTTACTGGTTCAATCTCTGCGCAATTTTGCAGATAAAGCAGATCTAATTGAGTTGTGGCTTGATGAAATGCGTGTAAAAGGCGACTTAAAAGTCATCATTAACACCTTTAAAAAGCCATTTATTGGTAAAAGTGCTTCACTCGACATGCTAAAAAGAGCTTCAACTGCAGGCATGGAGTATTTGGATGTTCCGCATGATTTAAAAGTAGACAATGAATTTTTAACACTTGTTACCAACAAAAAGACAAAAATTATACGCTCCTACCATAATTTTGAAGAGACACCATCAAAAAATGAACTTATTGAGATTTTAAATACAATGCAAAAAGACAAGCCGAATCTGCTAAAAATCGCGACCTTTGTAAAAACGCAGGAAGATGCGCAGACATTACTGGATCTACTCAGCGAACCACAATTTAAAGATCGTCTGATAATTACAGGCATGGGGAATCTAGCCAGGGAAGTACGTATAAAAGCACCACTTTTAGGCTCGATCTTTTATTATGCACCGGTAAAAGGTACAAAAGCTTCTGCTCCGGGCCAACTCACAAAAGAGGAACTTGAGAAAGAATGGGAAGTCCATTAAAGTGCAAGCCGTAAACAAATCAAATGAATTTACAAATCGCCATTGTCGGGCTTCCAAACGTTGGTAAATCAACGTTGTTTAATGCACTTACAAAAAGCCAAAGTGCAATGGCTGCGAATTATCCATTTTGCACAATAGACCCGAATGTTGGAGTGGTTGAAGTGCCGGATGAACGTTTGCAAGAACTTGCCGGGATAGTTAATCCACAAAAAATAATTCCTGCGATTGTTGAATTTGTTGACGTTGCTGGTCTTGTAAAAGGCGCAAGCCAAGGCGAGGGACTAGGTAACCAATTTTTATCGCACATTCGTGAGTGCCATGCAATAGGGCAAGTGGTACGCCATTTTAAAGAAGGTGATGTAATACATGTGCACGACAATGTTGATCCAAAACGCGACCGCGAAATTATTGAATCCGAACTCATTTTGGCCGACTTGCAAACTCTGGAAAAACGCATTGCAAAAGCAATTAGTGAAGCTCGTGGCGGTGATAAAGAAAAAATTGTTTACAGCGCACTTTTGGAGCGCATTAAGCCACAACTTGAGGCGGGTAATTTGGCTTGCACATTGGATCTAACGGATGAAGAAAAAGAAATGCTACGCGATCTGCACCTAATCACAATGAAGCCGATGATGTTTATTGTGAATGTTAGTGAAAAAGATGTTGCCGGCATAGATGAAGAAGATTTGAGGAAAGAACTTGGACTTAAAGCTACAGATAAAATCATACCGATTTCCGCACGCGTGGAGGCGGAATTAATTGCATTTAGCCAAGAAGAAGCAACGGCGTATTTAAAGGAATTAGGGCTTAAAGAAACGGGGCTACATCATGTGATCCGCGAGGCTTATGACATTTTGGGGTTACAAACTTACTTTACAGCGGGTGAAAAGGAAGTCCGTGCTTGGACAATAAGAAAAGGGGCAAAAGCACCGGAAGCTGCAGGAGCAATTCACACGGATTTTGAAAAAGGATTCATACGCGCAGAAGTAATTTCTTATAACGATTACATAACTTGTGGGGGTGAATTAAAAGCCCGTGAAAAAGGTTTAATGCGTCTTGAGGGCAAAGAATACGTAGTTAAAGATGGTGACGTAATGCACTTTAGATTTAACGACTAAGATGCACATAATACCGAACATTTTTTTGCAAAACGGGAACGCGGTTTCCCTTTATAAGGGCAGTGAAAACGATCAAAAAAAAGTTTATGACCGTGCGCCGGAGACATATGCAAAATGGTTTGATGCAGAGGGGATGGAGGCACTTTTTATAGTGGACTTGAACGGTACTGAGCAAGCCAGATTACCATTATTTCGCAAAGCATTCTCTGGCGAGATTTGGTGGGCCGGGCAGGTGCGTAGTATGGAAACAATCAGAAATCTTTTAAATGGAGGTGCCAATCGCATTGTGCTTGGCCATAGCGCTGAAAATATTTTTAAAGATGCACTTGCGGAATTTGGAGAAAAAATCATACCGGGCATCCAAGCATATTTTTATGACGACGTGCCAGCCCTTTGTGAAAAATATGTGGCAATGGGCTTTAAAGACATACTTGTAAAAGACATGAACGCGGAAGGCACTTTATTTAATCCGAATTATGATCTAATGGAAAAATGCGTTTATTTTTCTGGCGCAAATATTTACGCATCAGGCGGAGTAAGCGATGAGTACCATTTAACTTTGCTCAAAAAAGCTGGCGTAAAAGGGGCCGTAATAGGGCGTGCATTTTATGAGAACATATTAAGCCCAAGTACAATCAAGAATCATTTTGGACGCGAGTAATATTCAAAACGCCATTCACACTTCTTAGTTTGTACATGGCATTTTCGTATTGAGTTATGTCCAAAATCTCAAGCACAAAATGTAAGCGATGGATTTGTGCATCAACGTGTGGAAGAGTTTGAACCGAAACTATATTTATACCAAGTCCAACAAGTTCATCACATAAATCTCTTAGCAAGCCTATACGATTTCTACTATCTATAGTTATTGATATTTTATGAATTTTTTCTGGATTCATAAGGTCGGTTTTTTTATGCAACATACTCGTTTCATATGCTTTTATATCCGCAGGGGCGCTTTCAAATCCAATTAGATCTTCTTTCGTAAAAAGTGCATGGATCAAATCAGCCACATCTATTGTCCCATCACCAAGCTTGTACAAAACATCTTCCCAAGATTCAATGTTGAAAAATTTAAGCGCAGACAGTTTTTGTAAATCATTTATACTGGCTAGCCCGCCGAGCCCCAGCAATTTGATTTTTTCATCCAATATAGACGTTGCATCAGCCAGGACTGAGGTGCGATTTTTTTCTTTTAAAAACTCACGGATATGCGTACGTGCAAGATGGGTTTTTGCAAAAGAAAGCCAGCTTATTTGTGGACCATCAGACTCTTCGGAACTTTCAACGGAAACAGTGTCCCCACTTTCCAATTTTGTGGAGATAACGCAACGTTTGCCATTTATAATCGCTCCCGTAGCTATCATCCCAAGGTCACTATGCACGTGGTAAGCAAAATCTATTACGGTGGAACCTTTTGGCAAATCAATCACATCGCCTTTTGGCGTAAAAACAAAAATTCTATCTTCAAAAACGTCCAATTTCAGTCGTGCTAAAAACTTTTTACTGTCTTTAATGTCACGCTGTAAATCCAAAATACTTTTTACCCACTGATATTTTTTTTGGAGCTTCTTTTTTAAGTGTACCTTTTTGTCATCTTTGTAGAAATGATGCGCAGCGATTCCATATTCATTCTCTATATGCATATCTTCAGTACGAATTTGGAATTCAGAGACAACCCCCTTTAAACCAAACACCGTAGTGTGGATGCTTTTATACCCATTGTTTTTTGGTATTGCTATGTAATCTTTAAGCCTTCCCATCTTGGGAGTAAAATTTTGATGTAGGATGCCAAGCGTCTGATAACACTGTTCTACGTTTTTAACTATTATTCGTATTCCGATAATGTCATATATTTCACTAAAACTTTTTTTTCTGCGTAACATTTTTTTATATATCGAATACAAATTTTTTTCTCTCCCTTCTATTGAGATGTAATTTATGCCTGCTTTTTTTAGCAACGATCCGGTTTTATGTATTGTCTCATTTAGTACACCCATTTTTTGATAAGTCGTTTCCTGGACGAGATCATTGATTTCTTTGAATTCATTTGGCCAAAGTACCTTAAAACACAAATCTTCAAGTTGATTTTTTAATTCCCATATACCTAGCAAATTTGCTATCGGAACAAAAATTTCCATAGTCTCGCGTGCAATGCGCATACGTTTTTCCGGATTCACGGCATCAATTGTTCTCATGTTATGTAGTCTATCCGCCAATTTAATCAAAATAATACGTGGATCTTTTGCGCTGTGTATAAAAAATTTCTTAAGTGATTCCACATGCCTTCCCTCCATATCATCGCGATAATGGACTTTTGAAAGTTTGGTGATTCCATCAACAAGAAATCTGACTTTTGCTCCAAATTTTTCACCAATTTCCTCCAAAGTAGCTGTGGTATCCTCCGGCACATCATGCAAAATAGTGGCTATTAAAGTGTCTTCATCAACCTTGAGTCCGGTTAAAATCAATGCCGCACTCATAGGGTGAATTATATAGTCGGATCCATCTTTTCTCATTTGTCCTTCATGTGCATTTTTTGCAAATAAATAAGCCTCACGTAAACGTTTTTCATTTAAACGCGGTAAATATGTTTTGGCGACACTGACAACCTGATCAATCATAATTACAGTGTTGACTAAACTGATTAGTCATTTTATATTAATACAGCCCAATCAGGCAAGACTTTATGAAGAAAAACAAGAAAGTTTTAGTAGCCATGTCCGGCGGTTTGGATTCGTCCGTGGCCATGGCACTTTTAAAAAAAGAAGGCTACGAATGCATTGGTGTATACATGAATTTATGGGCGGATAAAACAATTTTTAACAGTGAAGAAACGAAAAATTTTCCACAAAATAAATGTTGTTCAATTGAATCTCTAATGATTGCACGGTCTGTTTGCCAAAGCTTGGATGCGCCATTTTACGTACTTGATTTTGAAAATGATTTTAAAGACAGTGTTGTAAATTATTTTTTGGAAGGATTTAAAAAGGGTGAAACTCCAAATCCATGCGTGGAATGCAATAAAAAAATTAAATTTGGACTTTTATTTAAAAAAATGGAGGAACTTGGTTGTGATTTTTTGGCAACGGGCCATTACGCATTAATTAAAAAGGACAAAAACGGAGAAATGCACTTGTACAGTGGAAAGGATGAGTCAAAAGACCAAACTTATTTTTTATATAATTTGACACAAGAAAAGTTAAAAAAAGTCTTGTTTCCGATTGGTAAATATACAAAGCCAAAAGTGCGAGAAATGGCACGAAAACTTGGCTTAAAAGAAGTCGCCGAAAAGCGTGAAAGCCAAGGCGTATGTTTTTATCCAGAAAAAACCGGTGAAGAATTTTTAAAGCGTTATTTAACGCAAAAAAAAGATTACAAAAGTGGTCAAATACAAGATACAAATGGTAAAATAGTCGGAGAGCATAAAGGGCTCCCTTTTTACACGATTGGTCAACGTAAAGGCATTTGCATAGGTGGTGGGCCGGCACTTTATGTAAACAAAATGGATCACAAAAAAAACCTATTATATATAGGCGATGAAAACGAACTTTTTACGCAAACGGTTGAACTTAAAGACGTAAATTTTTTAAGTGGAGAACTGCCAAAAACAAATTCGCCCTTCAGCGCAAAAATAAGAAGCCAAGGCAAACTTTCAGAGGGAAAACTTATTAAAAAAGACAAAAAAATCTATTTTAAATTCAATAAACCCGAGCGAGCAATAATGGCCGGCCAATCACTCGTACTTTATAAGGGTAAAGAGCTTGTTGGAGGCGGACTAATGGTATGGTATAATAAATAGATTAAAAATGAACAAAATCCACGCAAAATACCGCGTACTTGCCTTAAAGGCAGACAGAAAAATTCTCACAGCAAATGAGGAGTCTTATATTCGCCTGGATTTGCTTGCGCATGAGAAGGCAATCGCGGACATTTTGCTTATAAGAAAGCCATTTTTTAGCTTTTTGCCATTTGCTGGGATTAAGCACTTTGCGATTACGGCATTAATCCTTTATGGAATTTTATTCGCACTCACGAATGCTTCTGCCTACTCAAAAATTGCACTATCGAGCATAAAAGATGCATTCAATAAACCTGAAATCGCATCGATCTCAAACCAAAATCAAATAAATGATCCATGGCAAGAAAGCAAAATCTCTTCCTCGGTAAAAACAGCTCCGCTTGCAGTGTTCGAAACAAATTTAACAGATCAAAAGGATTACGTCCCGGCCCTTTCTTTGGTGCCAACCTCTTATGATAATCGCATAAAAATACCGGGCCTAAAAATAGATGCTCCAATTGTTGAGCCACTCCTTGGCATAAACGCAATTGAATCAAACGATTGGGTTGGTCTTGAAGAACAAATACGTGAAACGCTTTTGCAAGGTGTTGTGCATTATCCGGGCACCGCGAATCCGGGCCAAAAAGGTAACGCTTTTTTTACCGGGCATAGCTCAAATGTATTTTGGGAGCTCAGCGAGTTCAATACGGTTTTTGCCTTATTGCCAAAGATAAAAATTGGTGATGATATTGTTCTAACCTACAATCAAAATGAATATCACTACCGCGTGATAGGCAAAAAAGAAGTTTACCCAACGGATGTGAGCAGTTTGGAGCAGGGCGACGACTACAAATTAACGCTGGTAACTTGCACTCCGGTAGGTACAGCGTTTAGACGTTTGATTGTTACCGCCGAGCTAATTAAGGATTAGTTGGAGCAGAGCCACTAGCATCGCTATTTGCGCCGGCATCCAATTGTCCCAAAATGTCAGCCTCTTTTTTGGCCTCATCGGCTTCATTTGTAGCCTCCGCTTCTTGCAATTTTTCACGTTCTTGTTTCTTTTGCATAGTATTCCATTCCTCAAGATGTTTTTGATTCAACTTCGCAAGCTCATCTTGGTATTCGGTGTCCAGTTTGGAAAGTTGAGAAGCCTCTTCTTCAAGAATTGTCTTTAATCTGCTTACTTGATCGTCCGTCATTATTGGCAAAATCTGGAACCAATATTCTCGCTCCTCGCGTGACATTGATTCTGTTTTTTTGATTAGCTCAACAAGCTCCGGATATTTATCTAGAACCACTTGTGGCACATCATAATCACCACCTGTAGCTTGTGGATCTGCAGGATTAACAGAGCCTTGCGCACCATCTTGTGTAGCGCCCTGCCCAGCTCCCGAATTTGTTGCTATTGGCGTAGTAGGATCCATAATTCTCAAAGATTATATAGATTAAGGTTACTGTTGTGAAGATGAAGTTTTATTTAGGTGAGGGAGCAGGAGCAGTAGCACTTTCATTTGCATTTATTAATTCTAGGATTTTTTTCGCGATGGCTTTCTTATTTTCACTCATAGTGCTTCCAGGCTTAGTGCAGTTACTTGCATACTCAAAGAGTGTTTGAGTCTTTAAAATATCAGGGTTTTGGGTCAGTGTTTGAGTTAAGACCTTGTCCCATACAGCTCTATCTATCGGTGTAATGTTTTTATACTGTTCGGTAACAAGTTTGAGGAAGTCAGTAAAAAGCATTTCCTTCGTGAACTTAGCCTTCGGATTAATCGATCCGAGCGTTTTTTCAAATAACTGAACGTTTTTTTCATCTGACAAAGCCAGAATAGTTTCATTCAGATCTCCTTGGACTTTAACTACAGCCTCGTCATCAGCATCCAACAATTTTCCTCCATCTTTTTCTAGGAATGCCATCACCTTATCATTTTCTGTCACTCCATTTGCCTTCATTTTAGCAACTAACTCCATACCTTTTTTAACATATTCACTGCTTTGGTCTGATTCTTTACTCAAAGAAGCCTCAAGCTCCTTTAGTGTCATATCTTTTGTAATCGTCTCAAAAGGCTTTTCTAACTTCTCACCCTTACCAAAGAATTTCTCAAATACTTTTGTAACTGTTTTATTTGGTGGTTGGTATTCCGGCTCAGGTGTAATCCACTCAATCGTCATTTTACCTTCTTCACCAGGTACTAGTTTAAGCCCAATACCTTTTTCCAAATTCTTTTTTTGATCCGGAGATAATTCCTTAGCCCATTCAGTATTTTCTCCGCTAAACATTATAATCAACTGGAAAAGAGTGGCTTTTGCACCATATGCTAATTTATCAATAGTATTCTTTGGGTTTGGCAAGTTCGCCAAATCTATTGAAAGCGCCTTCAGAATAATATCAAGTTTGCCGGAGATGGTTTCGTCGCCTTCTTTAGTTGTGTCCTTTCCATCAAATTTTACTTCTGCTTCCAACGGTGAATTCCCATTTTTGTCCAATAAGACAACGGCTTTTCCCCCTGTTGGTGCTGTTGTGCCTGTAGTTGCGACACTTTCCACTGGCAACGGTACTTCAGAATCATTCAAAGCGTTTTCAAGTTGTGCCAAAGTCAAAAGTTCGCCTTTTTTGGATTCTGCTTCCATTTTTTTATAGGCCTCTTGGCGAGCTTTTAGCTCAACAACATTATCTTTTTTCTCCAAAGATTTTAATTGTTCCTGTAGATTGGCTTTCTCTTTATTAAATGAGGCTTCAGTTCTTAATTCATTAGAGGTTTTATCTTCACCTTTTTTTACCAAAGCTGTTAATGCATCTTCAATTTCCACAAGCCTTTTATTTATAGACTCAATTTGCGCGAGTTTTGCATCAAGTTTGTCCTGTTTTGGGCCGAGTACTTTTTCTACAGCGCGTTCGCCTTTTTGATTGAACTTATCGGTAACAGCTTTCTTTTTTGCCCCTATCGCAGTAAGTTCATCTTTTAAATCGGCAAGTTCATTTGTTTTTTCTGCTCGTTTGCGAGGATCGGTTTCGGATTTAAGTTCAAGAGTTAAATCATCCATTTCTTTTTGGACTGTTTTCTCATCCTCTCCTAAATCCTTTGCTTTAGCATTTTCGCGTCTATTAAGACGTTCAGCACGTCTATTCAACCTACGCATTGCAGGATCTTCCCTTAAATCAACTTCTCGTACTGGTAGTTCTTGTACCATGTAATTTTATTAAATAACGAAAATATTAGCGTGCTCTTCTAGGCGCTGTTTGGTAAGCCTAACACCATCAAGTAATTGCTTAAGTTGGTAGGTGGCGTCCATAGAAAATTGTGTGAGAGAATGGATTTCACGGATTTTTGTGATTAAAACCATGGCATTCTGATCAGCTTTTGCTTTTTCCTCCTGAGGTAAAGCCTCATAAACAGGCATATTCAGTAGCGAAGAAGGGCCATATAGATTAATCGATTTATCCTCGATTTTTTGAAGTAGCATGGTCAAAAATTCTCTATCCTCATCTGTAAAAGTGTTATCACCTTGAAGGGGTTCATTAAGCCGATTTTGCACATCTTGCGCAATTGGGGCGTTATCTGTAGATGGGTCATAGAGCGGATTAAGTGCCATTTGTTTAAATTAAATCTATAAATTATACCAAAAATCCTCTAAAATTGAAAGCATGAATAAGCAGGAAGCAAAAGTCCGCATAGAAAAACTCAAAAATGAGATTTTAAAACGCAACTACGAGTATTTTGTTTTGGATGAATCAAACGTGTCTGAAGCCGTTCGCGACTCCTTAAAACGTGAACTTATTGCACTAGAAAACGAGTTTCCGGAATTAATTACGCCGGATTCACCGACTCAAAGAGTTGGGAGTGCACTTTCCGGTAAATTCCCAAAAATTAAGCACAAGAGTCGTAAATGGAGCCTCGCAGATGTATTTTCTTTGGATGAACTTAAAGATTGGGAAACGCGAGTGGAAAAGGCAGTTGGTAAAACGGAATTTGTTACGGAGCTTAAAATGGACGGGCTGAATATAACACTTTGGTACCAAAAAGGTGTGCTTGCAAAGGCTCTAACACGCGGAGATGGAGTGATGGGCGAGGATGTTACACACACAATCCGCACAATAAAAAATCTGCCACTCAAGCTTTTTGCAGAAATTGATTTGGAAGTTTCGGGCGAGGTAATTATGTCCAAAAAAAGTTTTAAAAATTTGGAAGGATTCGCAAATCCACGCAATGCGGCGGCGGGTGCTGTGAGGCAACTCGATCCACTAATCGCAGAAAGCAGAAATCTCGAAATGTATTGTTACGAAATCGGCGAAAGCGATGCAAACATTCCAGCTAACCAATCTGATAAATTGGAATTTTTGCGTAAACTCGGCTTGCCGGTAAATCGTAAATATCAAGTGCATAAATCGGCGGAAGATAGCATAAACTATCTTGAAAATTGGCAAAAAAATCGTGAAAAATTACCATATGAAATTGATGGAATTGTTTTTAAAGTTAACGATAAAAATAAGCAAGATATTCTTGGGTGGACAGCAAAAACCCCACGTTTTGCGATTGCATATAAATTCCCGGCTGAGCAAACAACCACAATTTTGCAGGCAATAACCGTGCAAATTGGGAGAACCGGTGCTGCAACTCCGGTTGCAGAATTAAAACCGGTGCTTGTGGCGGGCTCCACAGTTTCACGCGCCACACTTCATAATGAAGATGAAATAAAGAGAAAAGACGTGCGTGTTGGCGACACAGTTATAATCCAAAAAGCCGGCGATGTTATTCCGGAAGTTGTGGAAGTGCTTAAAGATTTAAGACCGGAGGATTCCAAGCCTTTTGTTTTCCCGGTGGCTTGCCCGATTTGTGATGGAAAACTAGAAAAACCGGAAGGCGAAGCGGTGAGTCGTTGCGTAAATATTGATTGCCAAGGACGTAAGCGTGAAGCATTTATACATTTTGTATCACGAAATGCTTTAAACATTGAATCACTCGGCGAAAAAGTTATTGATTCACTCGTGGAATTTGGATTTTTAAAAGACGTTGCAGATATTTTTACGCTTACAAAAAATAATCTATTGGAATTGCCGTTTTTTAAAGATAAAAAAACACAAAATATTTTGGATTCAATTGAGTCTTGCAAAAATATTCCGGTGGAACGTTTTGTGTATGCACTTGGCATTCGTCATGTTGGGCAGGAAGTTGCAAAATTACTAGTAAACAACCTGCAAAAACAATCTACAAATGCCAATTTAGACCCACTTGTTTTGATGGAATTATTACAAAATAGCACTGTAGAAGAACTACAAAATATAGAAGGATTCGGAGGTAGAATAGCGGAAAGTATAATTGCTTGGATTCGGCAAGAAAAAAATCAAAATTTATTAAAAAAATTAAACCAAGTTGGAATAAAACTTTTGTGGCCGGGCGAAAAAAAACAAGTAGAGGGGATTAGCGGAAAAACTTTCGTAATAACGGGCACACTTTCTCGTCCAAGAGAGGATATAAAAAAAGATATTGAAGACGCAGGTGGACATGTTGCCGGCAGTGTAAGTGCAAAAACAGACTATCTACTTGCCGGCGAAGAAGCAGGTAGCAAATTACAAACAGCACAAGAGCTTGGAGTCGCAATTTTGGATGAAGAAACGTTTTCAAAAATGATTGGCAAAAGAGTCGAACTTAAACAAGCTTTACCAACTCTTTTTTAACGTTTTTAACGAGCCTAAAAGATCCTACAAAAACAACGAGTGAAGGCTCTTTTTTTTGCTCAATTTCACTCAGAACTTCTTGCACGGTTTTTGCTGTAAGTCCGCTTGGGCAAGTACCTGCGCGTTCATCTGTAATTGGCACCCAAATAGTATTTTTCTGTGGAAACAGTTTCCATAGATTCGGGTCCTTGTCTTTTAAAATGTGTATGCAAAATTTTGCATCCAAAAAATCATTATTTTTTTTGTAATCATTCGTCAAATCAAGCACGTAATTTATGCTGTCAAAAGTGTGAGCTCCATCCAAAATAATTTTATGTGGTCCAAAAGGAATAATTTCAAATCGCCCGGGGATTATAACTTTAGAAAGTTCGCTAATTACGAATTCATCAATTTTACATCCAAGGATTTTACCGGCAGTAATAGCTATCCCAGAACTTTCCGAATTGTGATTACTTAGCTCATATTCATGCGCAAAAACAGGTTTAATATCCAAAATTTCTATCTCATCGGTCACCTCTTTTTTTTGTTTTTTGCTTGTTATAAGTGGAACGCCTTTTCTGCAAATTCCAAGCTTTTGTTTGGTGATTTCCGTGAGAGTTTTACCAAGCACATCGGCGTGCTCCAATTCCACATGCGTTAAAATTGTTAAGAGTTTATTCTCTGCAATATTTGTTGCATCATTGAGTCCGCCAAGTCCACATTCAATCACGCAAATATCACAATTTTTTTCTTTAAAATATAAAAATGCCACCAAAGTTAAAACCTCAAATTCGCTCAAATTTTCATCAATATTTTTAACTTTTTGACTCATTATTTTTAATTCTTCCGTACTAATTTGCACGCCATTTATGGAAATCATTTCTTCATTCTCAAATATCGGTGGAGAAGTAAATAAACCGGTTTTTTTATCATTTAATTCCAAAATTTTTGCAAGTAAAAAGGCGACTGTCCCTTTGCCTTTTGAACCTGCAATGTGGACAATTGGCAAATCAAAACCACCTAAAACATTAAGTGCGGATTTTAATTTTTCTAGCATAATTAAAGTGGTTCTTCCACGGTCTCCCATCCAAGAGCATCAGTTGCAACCGGCTCAAAAACAAAGAAAACTTTAATGGGAGTTCCAAGTACTCTTTGCAAAGCCTCTTCAATATTATTAACGCCATCCGGAACACTAACTTTTTCGTGATGGAATTTGGAATTGAAAGCAAAAGTAATTTTACCGTCAATCACTTCCTTAATATGTGCAGTTTGAAGGGAAGTGCGCACGGCAGGATGAGCGATTTCTGCAAAAACTTTTGGTAGTTGTTTTTTAATTGCATCAATATGCACTAGGCCCTCCAAATTTTCTTCTTTTGAATGATGTTCTTGATTCACAGGTTTAATTTTCACATTTGCATCAACAACACTTGCACTACTATCATCAGAATTTTGTAAATTTTGCGTAGAGCGTATTACCGCGATTTCAAGTGGCAAAGTAGCTATGCTAGCACGTTTTAATTTAACCCAAGCATCGTCAAAAAGATCAATCCATACAAGTATTTTTGGCAGGACTAAGGTTTTCTTTTCATTCAATGCATCGTGCATTTTTTGTCTTAGCAAGCCCAAAAAAGACGTTGTAAATTGTTGCAGATCGCGTCCCTCGCTATAAAGCGCCTCAATAACATTTAGGCCTTTCTCTGTATCAGCGCTACCTAATGCTTTATATAATTCTTCACACGATTGCAAATTCGTAAGACCAAGTCTTTCACGCACTAAATCAGCCGTAAGAGTTTCGGAAGACAATTGCTCAAATAAAGAAATCGCATCCCTCATTCCGCCATCAGCATGTTTTGCAATCAGCCTCAGTGCCTCATCCTCGGATTCACGCTCCTCTTTTATGGCTATACTTTTAATTTGATCAAAAATATCATCCTCAGAAATTCGTTTAAAATCATAACGCTGGCAACGAGACAAAATCGTCTCCGGAATTTTATGGATTTCTGTGGTGGCAAGAATAAAATAAACATGAGGAGGTGGTTCCTCAAGACTTTTTAAAAGCGCATTAAAAGCCTCCTTTGTGAGCATATGCACTTCATCAATTATGTAGACTTTTGACCCGGCATAACTTGGCGCAAATCGAATTTTTTCACGCAAATCACGGATCTCATCAATACCACGATTAGATGCCGCATCAATTTCTATCAAATCAATAAGTTCACCTTTCCCGTGCATCAAACAGATATCGCATTTTCCGCATGGCTCTCCACTTTCGGAGCGATTGGTGCACTGAATTGCCTTGGCAAGCAATCTTGCGGTTGAAGTCTTACCAGTTCCGCGTGGCCCAGAAAATAGATATGCATGGACTATCCTGTCTAGTTTGAGGGCTTGCATCAAAGTTACTCGCACCGGGCTTTGCCCAACGAGCTCATCAAAGTTTTGTGGCCTGTACTTGCGGTATAATGCAAAACTCATGACTGCATAATAATCGATTTCATGGCTTTCTCAAAGGCTTTAATTGAAAACTGGCTGGCATGTTTTGCAATTTGCTCCGCATTGTAATCCTTTTCATGGATCAACAGTTGTGTAAGCCCATATTCCATACTTTCAACAGTTTGTTCATCAAAAAGTTCACCCGTAACACCAGGTATCATCGTTTCTGTAAGCCCACCTTTATTATAAGCAAGCACAGGTTTACCACAGGCCATCGCCTCAATCGGCGCCATCCCAAAATCTTCCTCACCCGGGAATATAAAAGCTCTGCAATTTTCCATATATTCCTTAACGTCCTCATCCGATTTGTAACCCAAAAAGTCTATATTTTGCGCAGACATTCTTTTGAGTCGCACCTCATCTGAACCCTTGCCAATAATCACCAATTTTTTGCCGATTTTATTGAAAAGTTCAATGGCAAGATCAACTCGTTTATAAGGAGTAAGTTGAGAAACTATCAAAAAATATCCCTCGTTTTTTGCATGAGGAGTAAATCTTTCCGTATCAACCGGTGGATAAACAATTTGCGATTCCTGCCTGTAATATTTACGAATTCTATCTTGCACAGTTTTTGAATTTGCGATTGGAAAATCAACTCTATCAGATGCCAAAAAGTCCCATTGGCGGATTTTATGTAGCATTCTTCCAACAAGCATTTCCCCAAGAAATCCCAAATTTTGTTCTTTTATGTATTTGTGAGTGTAATCCCACGCGTAACGCATAGGGCTGTGGTAGTAACAGATGTGGCGAGTCTCTAAATTAGTGATTATGCCATGCGAATATGCACCGGAACTACTTATAACCGTGTCATAATCGGAAAAATCAAACTGCTCGATTGCACTTGGCATAAAAGGGAAGAGTAGCTTGTGCATGCCAGGTATAAATCGCGGAAACTTTTGGAGCGAGGACGTTATGACTCTGTCTTTTGGGAAAATATGTCCTACTTTTTTTTCATCGTAAAGTAAGGTATAAACTGGCGCTTCCGGATACATATCCATTAGTACTTTTAACACGCGTTCCGCTCCGCCAAGCCTTAGTAAAAAGTCATGAACAAATGCAATTTTCATAAAAGCATTCTACATGCAAATTTTGATTTGAGAAAATTTTTGTGGAATTGACGCCTTGCCAACGCTGGGGGCATGATTTAAAACCCACTAAACAACCTAACAATTTCCCTACCCGCCTCTTCCCAAGAAAACTTTTTTAAGCGATTTTTGCCCTTTGTAATCAAATCAGCACGAAGTTTTTTATCATTAATCAGATTTTTCATTGCCTCCGCAAACGCATCACTTTTATGTGGATTTGCATATAAAACAGCATCATCGGCAATTTCTTTAAAAACTGGGATATCAGAGCAAATCACAGGACAATTGGCGGAAAAAGCTTGCAAAATAGGGAGTCCAAAACCTTCCTCAAGAGATGGAAAAACAAAAGCAGTTGCAGTGTTAAAAAACACAGCTATTTCGATCTCATTTAAATAGCCCAAATAAAAAACATTTTCCTTAAGTCCATATTCGGCAATTTTTTTTAATAATTCATTTGTTGCATTTCCAGTGCCTCCGCCCATAACAAGTTGTGCATTTGGGAATGCCTCACAAACTTTTTTAAAAGCATCCAGCAACGTTGAGATATTTTTCTTTTTTTCGATTCTTCCCAAGTAAAAAAACAAAGGCTCATCACTAGAGATTTTATACTCATTAAGCAAGTCCTGAATAACTTTTTTACTCACCACGCTAAGTCCGTTAAGTCCATGCCAAATAACCTCAATTTTATCCGGTAAAATGTCATAAGCAACAATCAGATCTTCTTTTACAGCATTACTCGGGACTATAATTTTTTCACACTTTTTGAGTGCTCGGTGTGTAGACCATCTCAAATAAAAACGCCTAAAAAAAGTATATTTCTCCGGAATTTTTTCAAATGCCACGTCGTGGATCGTAACAAAACTTCTTTTTGGTGCAAAAAACGGGAGCACATGGGAAGGCACAAACAAAACATCCGGCTTATGCAAAATCATCTCAAAACTAAGCCTAAATAAAGTCCAAAGTCGCGGACACCACATAATCTTTTGCAAACGAACAGGGAAGGCCTCAATCTCGCGTGGCGTATAAAGCCGAACTTCAAAATCATTCACGTTACCCAAAATCGACAAAATAATCTCACTACTATAATTTTCAACGCCTGTTTTACAAGACGTGGCACTGCGCGAAGCATCGATTCCAAGTACCAATTTTTTCATAAAGGGCGATCTGCCAAGGTTAAAGCGCAAACGGACCCGGCCCCGGCCTTTTTAAGCGCATCTGCGCAGGCAATAAGGGTGGATCCGGTGGTAACTATATCATCAATAATCACGATTTGGCTACCCGGGGGCACCGGCAAAACAGTCAAAAACGCACCGGCCAAATTTTTTTGTCTATCAATTTTATGGCTAAGCGTAGCCTGCGAACCCGTATCTCGCACACGCACAAGTGCTTTTAAAACACTGCAACCAATTTCTTTTGCAATCCATTTTGCCAAAACTTCCGCTTGATTATATCCACGCTCATCTTGACGTTTTTTGTATAGCGGAACCGGTACCAAAATAACTTGCGATGGCTCAAGCAAAAGCTTTAAAGACGCCACCATTTGCGGTACGAAAAATCTAAAAAGATCTTCTTGATGATTATATTTAAATGGATGAATAAGCGGTCCGAGTATAGACTCGTCTGTATAAAACATCGCCGAACATACGTGAAGCTCCTCCAAATCCCTTACATGCGGTTCAAACTTGAGATTTGGCAAACACTCTTCGCACAGCGCATCACCCAAATACCCACACTTTGCGCAAACACCCGGGAAGATAATGTTAAATATTTTATAAAACATGCCACCATTTTACCCCAGGCGACCTTAAAAAAACCTGAATTAAAATTGGGAGAATTGTCTAGGACTTTTTCTTAGCAATTACTCTTCTGGCATACAGTTTGAACAATTCTTTAACTTGATCAATAGTTAATCCATTCTGGTTGTTTATAATGGTAACATTGATGACGCCGGAACCAATCTCCGAATGGTGTTTGTCAAAATTTCCATCAATTACACCTCCTCCCGGTGAACCTTTATTCAAAGACCCTTGTGTAATTCTAACGCGCACACTTTGGAATGCGTTATCACGACTTTGTAATGCATTAGTATCATTATCAAAAGCATAGTATAGAGGTACATTTGTGGCGTCGCCTGGTTTCACAATAAGCTTTGCACTATTTGGCTTACACTCAACCTTAAAAGACTCGCCAGGTTTGGCCCCCTCACTAACATTACCCGCATCAGGAGACGGGTTGGACTTGGCAAGATGATGATTATATAAAGCCATCACAGCTGTCGTAAAAATAACTCTATCTTCTTCACAAAAATCTCTTCCTGATTTGGATTGTCCTTGGAGGATATCTTTTCTATTCCCAGACTTAAAAATTACATTGTCCTCGCTACCACTCTTATCCAAAATAAGTGCCATGCATTTGTCTACACCCTGATCAGCTTGCACTAAAATGGCCCTAAGCCCTCGGAGATTTATAACCTCCACTTTGCCAGTCCCTGTTGTGTCATGTACAAATTCACATCCAGTCCCATTCGGAACGGTTGAGTCTCGTTGCCCAAGCATAGAGAAACATAGAAGACCACTATTGCGGAAATCCCATCCAAGCTTCTTAGGCGCGTCATCTTTTTGGACTGCTTCAACCTGTTCACGTGTTTCTTCACAAATCGCACCTGCTTCTGCTGGGATCGTACTCGCTTCTGCAGGGGCAATAGTAGCTTCACCTGGACTAGTAGGTTGATCTTCTTCACCCAAAAATTTAGCCAAAACGACTTTTGCATTAGCTAATAATTCAGCTGAGGAATCGCCCAATTTTGAGAAATCGTGACCGTAGCTGTTCGTAACCATGCCATCACCATGACACACGCACAAGAAACCATCATATAGAAACTGTATTCCGCCATTTCTCGGCATAAATGACACACAATTACGATTCATGTAATTGGAATCTCCCACCCTTGGATCCCACAGCCTTTCAGCTTCACTATAAGCGCGCTTAGCCAAATCACTCATGGCTACCTCTCCTCCTTCACGTAAATTACCAGTAGATTCATTCATATCCAACTTTTTTAAAGGCACTCAAGCTAAACCACAGCCTACTAATTTGTCAATCGCAAATCTGCTTATGACACGTGCCGGAGCGTGCTAAACTTGCATCAACTATGGATCCAATCGATAAAGACATTAAAAAGCCCTCTTCAAAACAAAGAGCTACGCGGAACAGGCGTGATGTGCATGAAAAATCATGCGGAATTATTACATACCGAATTTTGGACGGGAATCGAGAATATCTTTTACTGCACTACCCGGGCGGGCATTGGGATTTCCCAAAAGGACATGTGGAAAAAATTGATGCAGGCGAACATGAAACGGCACGTAGAGAACTTAAAGAAGAAACCGGAATTTCGCAGATTAATTTTGACGAAGGATACAGAAATTCCATGTATTACGAATTTAATCGTGGTGCGCGTGAAAGGGTGAAAAAAGTGGTTGTCTACTTTTTGGCGTGCACAGAGGAATCAGAAGTCGCTTTGTCTTTTGAACACCAAAATTTTGTATGGCTTCCTTATGATGAAGCACTCGCAAGATTAACCTACGAGAATGCAAAAGATTTATTAAGAAAAGCTCAAAACTACCTTACAAATGAACTTTGATGAGGCTTATGCCAAGTTAAATGATGAGCAAAAAAAAGCTGTGGATAATATCGATGGCCCTTGCATGGTGCTCGCGGGTCCTGGCACAGGGAAAACACAAATAATCGCCTTAAGAATCGCGCGAATTTTGCAAAAAACTCAACTTTCCCCACACAACATTTTGTGCCTAACTTTTACGGAATCGGGAGTTACGGCAATGCGTAAGCGCTTAACGCAAATAATCGGGCCAACGGCATATTACGTTCGCATTCATACTTTCCATTCTTTTTGTAATGAAATCATTTTAGATAATCCCGAAAAGTTCTTTTTTACGCGTGATATGGCGCCTTTAACGGATGTTGAACGAGTGCAAATCATGCGTGGAGTTTTAGATAATTTGCCGGTTGGAACGGCACTGAAACCATTTTCCGATTCATATCTTTATCAAAAAGATATTGAAAATGCAGTCTCAAATTTAAAGCGCGAGGACATAACGGAAGAGGTACTGGAACAGGTTCTAAATAAGCTCGAGAATCTTCTTAAAGAAAAAGAGCCGGAGCTAACAGCATTTGTTGGAATACATGGAAATTCCTTAAAAGAAGATGACGTACTTAGCATCCAAAAAACATTAGCTGGCACATTTTTTGAAGGACTTTTTGTGGATGTGGATATAAGCGATAAAAAAGAAAGGACTGCGTTAAAAAATCAAATAAAATCCGAATACGAAGACGCAGTAAAAGATTTACCAAAACAAAAAGAACTACTTAATTTTTATAGAGAATATCAAAAAACTTTAAAGGAACGCGGACGCTATGATTTTGAAGACATGATTTTATTTGTGCTGAATTTATTAAAAAATAACGATTTACTTCTTGCTCGTTTACAGGAGCAATTTCAATATATTTTGGTTGATGAATATCAAGATACAAACGGCGCCCAAAACGAGGTGATTCAATTGATTGGAGAGTTCTTTGAAAATCCAAATATTTTCGTTGTTGGCGATGATAAGCAATCAATTTATCGATTCCAAGGTGCTTCGCTGGAAAACATTTTATATTTTTACAATTTATACAAAAATAATGTAAATATAATTGCCTTAAAAAATAACTATCGTAGTGGGCAAACAATTTTGGATGGAGCGCGGAGTCTCATTAAAAATAACGAGCAAGGCATACACACTTTGCTTCCAAATTTTGATGAAGAACTCATTGCAAAATCAGGGAATCTACCACAAAAAATTGGCATTGCAGAGCTAAGTACGGAAGGTGCGGAAACTTATTTTTTGGCAAAAAGTGTTCAAGGCCTTCTTGAGGCTGGAACTGACCCAAAAGAAATTGCGATCATATATCACAACAATCGTGAAGCCGAGCCGATTAAAGATTTATTTTTACGGCTAAAAATTCCATTTAGACTGCTTTCGGGCACAAATATTTTGGATGACAAAAGTTTGAATAATTTAATTGGATTAATGCGTTTTTTGGGCGATCAAAATGACAATAAAAATCTGTTTTTTGTACTTAATTATGATTTTTTAAATTTCGATCCGGTTGCTGTAATAAAACTTACTCATAGAGCGTATGAAACAAAAAAAACTCTCTACGAAACTGCAATAGAAGAAGAGCCATTTAAAACTTTTTTAGAAAAATGTGCCACTTGGAATAAAGAAAGTGTAAATAAAACCTTGGCTGAATTTTTTGAAATTTTAATCAACGAATCCGGCTACCTAAAGCACCTGTTAAACAAGCCGAACAAGGTAGAACATCTCAATCGATTAAATACTTTTTTTGATCAAATAAAATCATTAAATAAAGCAAACACACTTTTAACTTTGCAGGATTTTATCGTCCACATTGATTTGCTTAAAGAAAATAAAATAGAAATGGTCGCCAACGAATTTTTAGTGCAAAAAGATGCAGTAACGTTAATGACGGCGCATAAATCCAAAGGCCTAGAATTCGAACATGTTTTCATAAGCGGTTGCCGTGATAAACATTGGGGAAATCAAAGAGCACAAAATAGATTGAGATTACCTCACGGCCTTTTAAAAACAGAACGCTTGAGTCACAAAGAAAAAAATGAAGACGAACGCCGTTTATTTTACGTTGCATTAACCCGCGCAAAAAAAACAGCAACACTGTCATATAGTGCAGTCTCAGAAAGCGGACGCGAAGAAGTGCCATCGCTTTTTATACAAGAACTCGATCCAAACACATGTGAAAAAATTGATGTTACAAAAATCGAAAATAGCATGGAAGATCAACTTGAATTGTCATTCACTCCTATTGTAAAAAATGCCGTTGCGGAAGAAGAAGCGTTCGTAAAAGAACTGCTCGAAAACTACATAATGAGCGTTACACATTTAAATAATTATTTGCAGTGTCCTCGTCTTTTCTACTTCAATAATTTATTGCAAGTCCCACGCGCAAAAACAAAAAGTGCATCTTTTGGAACCGCGGTACATGAGGCTCTAAAAGATTTGATCAACGGATATAAAATTGGCGAATTGCCTGGAAAATCTTATTTTCTTAGCCAATTTGAAAAACATTTAAAACATGAAATCTTAACACAAGAAGATTTTAAAAATTCTTTGGAATACGGCACAAAAACACTCAGCGAATATTACGATAATTACAAAGACCAATTCCCAAAAAATGCACTTTTGGAATATAGCTTTGGAAGCCATGGAGTTCGTTTTGAGAACATACCAATCACAGGCAAATTGGACAAAATAGAGTTCCTGGCAAAAGATGGCAAAGATGTGCATGTGGTGGATTACAAAACCGGGAATCCGGATTCAAAATCACATGAATTTGGTGCGGATGGAAAATATAAAAGACAAATTGCATTCTACAAATTGCTTTGTGATTTATCTCCAAAATTTGCATACAAAATGGTGTCCGGAGAAATAAATTTTGTAGAAAAAAGCGCAAAAGAGAAAACATTCATTCGTAGAAATGTAGAAATAACACCGGCAGACATGGAACGGCTAAAAGAGGAAATAAAAACGTCTTACGATGAAATAATGAACCTCAAATTTTTACATCCCGATGAATGGAAAGTCTGTGGCGAATGTGAATATTGCAAAGAATTTAACGCAAAATAGGCGCTTAGCCAACGATTGCGTCGCGCACGTCAATATTTAAAAAATCAGATTTAATTCCGGTGCAATATAGGTGCAAAGTCGCATCTTCCGGTCCTCCATAAAGTGTATCTCCGATAATCGGCGCATCCATACTTGCCAAGTGTGCACGTATTTGGTGGCGTGCACCTTTTGTAATCGTACATTCATAAAAATCACCACCTAAATGCTCATAATGCGTTGTGCAAGTAATTGGCTTTCCACGATGTGTAACTTTTTTGCCTGGTTTTAGCACAGCCATCTTTTTTGATGATTTATGTACAATTGGATCAAAAATTTCACCAGATTCTTTAAGCTCTCCCTGTACAAAAACTTCTGCCAAATAGATTTTTTGTAGCGAATCATCACCAACAAATTCATCAAAAGCCTCTTTATTTTTTGCAAAAAGAAGTAGTCCGCTGGTTTCATTATCCAATCTGTAAAGTAGCCCACCTTCATCCTCTTTAAAACCGGTAAAATTGAAAAGTTCCGGATGCGTCTCTTTTACCTGGCCCACAAAGCATTCCGCAGTGTCGCCATAAGTGGTTGGCATGCCCGCAGGCTTTAAAAATCCAAGATAATTTTCGTCTTCGTAAAGAATTTTCATAAAACGATTATAGCGCCAATGTCTGTCCGAGCAATAAGCTTTGTGCTAAAATACAGCCATGAAAACAATGGATATAGCAAAATATTCATCAGTACTGTGGGATATTCCAAAAAACACAGTTAATTTGGACCAAAATTTTATAATTAAACGAACACTCACTTTTGGTGGCATTTTCCTGATAAAAGATCTAATAGATTCATTGGGGATTAGTACGGTCAGAACGACTTTTGGCTCTATGAAGCCTACGGAAATGTCTTCAAGAAAGTACAATTTTTTTAAAAATTTTCTATTAGTATGAAGATTCACAGTAAAACTATTTCGGCGCCTATGGCATCGATTGGGAAAATTATTTATGAGAAGTTAGATCCTAATTATTATCTGGCGGGAGGAACTGCCCTCGCATTGCTACTTGGACACAGGAAAAGCATTGATCTTGATTATTTCATCAATAGTCCAATAGACACAGAGCAACTCAAGCAGAAACTGGATGAGATTTTCAGCCCATCTAAAGTCGAAATTATTTTCCAAGAAAAAAATACTTTATGGGCGAAAATTGATGGCGTGAAAATTTCTTTTATTACGCGCCCCACACCTTTATTGGAGCCAATAATGAATAAAGAAAATTTTAGATTGGCACAATTTAAAGACATAACAGCCATGAAGCTATCTGCAATTTGCGGAAGAGACGAATATAAGGATTATTTTGATCTGGCTTGTCTTACATCAGTTACGGATGTGCGTTCTTGGATATCTTGGTGGCAAGAGTTATTTCCGAATAGCGATCCAATGAGTTGGATAGTAGCTCTGTCTGCAGTCGATCAAATTCATGTTGTTCCAATTGACGTGCAAAGCGATTTTGCTTCAACAGATACCATTAAAATCATCAAAAAATCAGAGAAAGAAATAATAAGATTTATAAGAGGAGTGTAATTTCCCCTTGCTTTTTATCTGATTGAGCAATATAAAGACTATCAAGTTATAATCATAACAAAAAAACTATGGGAAATTTTACTGGCGGTAACAGGTCATCAGGTGGGTGGAGAGGTGACAGAGGGGGTGACAGGGGCGGAAGGGGTGGTAGAGATGAGGGAAGACCTCAAATGCACCAAGCAACTTGCGTTGAGTGCGGTCAGGAATGTGAAGTCCCTTTTAAACCAAACGGGCTAAAACCAATTTTCTGCCGTGAATGTTTCAACAAAAATAACGACAAACCTTCTTACGACAGGCCAAGCTATGACAGGCCAAGTTACGATGCACCAAAACCAAGGTTTGATAAGCCTTTGTTCGATAAGCCAAAAGCTACAGAACAATCTTCTGATCAAAACAAGGAACAATTTGCAATGTTGAACGTTAAATTGGACTACATTCTTAAGGCATTAAGCACTTTGGGTGCTACAAAAATCCAAAATCACGACGTGCCACAAGTACAAGTAGCGAAAGAAATCAAAAAAGAGATCAAAGAAGTTAAAGAGATCAAAGAACCAAAAGTAGCTAAGGAAGCAAAACCAGCAAAAAAAGCTAAGAAAGCTAAGGCGTAAAAATCTACTCGGGAGGAAGCCTTAAACCTTCCTCCCAGTTGAGACCATCTTTTAACTCTAAGCATACGCGCTTAATCGCATCGTTGTCTTGCTCATACCAAAGGCGCACGCCGACTGTTTCACGATCTCCGATTAGCCTTCCTACGTCAGCACAGCAAGTGCAAAGCTTATCATCCTGCCGGGAAAATGTTGAACTTATTCTCACACCTAGATCACCCTTTTGAAGGCTTGAACGCACCACCACAAGACCCGCACTATTCTCTTTGGTCTGAATCCATCTTCCAGCGCCTCCATTCAGCACGCTCATAGCTTTTTGTACCGCACGCAAAATATCCCAACGGCCTACCTCAATAGGCCTATTGGCACCGAGAGTAAGAGTATTATGGGCTTGTAGATGACACCCAATATCTTGATCCGTTACAACTGTACCATTTGCTAGCGGAGAAGGTAGCTCATCAGTCGTTTCACCCCGTATTAATCTCCTCCAAAAGCTACTATCTAATAACGGATTTCTGCTTTCGAGATCATTTACAATCATTTGTTCTTGTGCTGTGAGTTCCATAAGAATAAGGCTTATATAAGCCACAATCCTACCACAATAACGCACGATATCAACTGCCAGGCATCAGTTCATTTTATCTCCTCATAAATCAACAGATCCTCTTTAGTAATCAATCTATCCCAATTCAGATCGTCTCCTGCATCTATTCTACCATTTTGGTCAATATCAAAAGGAGTAAAGCCACGTTCCACCGTATAGTCTGAGAGTGAATTAAGGGCCCAATCGGTTGCGACTCCTTCTACACTATCCATCAAGTTAAGAGGCACAGTCCATGCAGGATAATGAGATCTGGCCCAATCATATTGTTTCTGCCTATGGACCGCTTGAGTTTTTTGCAAATTCCCGAAAGTATCAAAGTTTTCAAGTCCAATATTCAAACCTTCTGGGTTAACTATACAACCAGCAACAGGGTAGTTTTCTCGACTAAGGCACTCATCATGAGTCTTCAATAAACTTTTGTCCACCACCGGGTCGGAGGCACAAGCCGTAGCAAGTAATGCAACAGGAATAATTTTTTCAAGCATACCTGCATTCTACCATATTTCTGTAGATTGTCAAACCTTTGGTCGAGCCCGGCTAAAGCGACGGGGCTAGAACTGTTGAATAATTTTATTCGTATTCTTCATAATCCCCATTATTTAAATCGGTCAAAATGGAATCCAGATTTTTTGACAAGGTTTTTTTGAAATGAATATTTTTTATTGTCATATTGGAACCAACCAATTTATCTTTTTTTTGCCTCAAAAGTACAAGCACAGCACTTCTATCGTCAACTTGTAGTAGAAATACGCTACGACCGGCACCATTGCTACTTGTTAAATACATTTTCTTCAAAATAGTCCCAGGTATTTTAGAGCCATGAATGGTATCTCCTAGCCCAGATAACGCTTTATTAGCCACAAGGGTCAATGCCTCAAGAGAAAAAATCTTTCTCAAAGGTTCAAACTCACTTTTTTTAATCGACTTTGTAATAATAAGGCTCATTTGACTCTCATTTTAGACAATGCTTTGCCAATGAGATCCATCTTTTTTTGAATGTCCGGAGTCACAATAACGGTTTCACATTTGCCTATAACAATTTGCGGTGATGCCAAAAAATTTTGTAACGCATTTTTTACTATTAAGGTGATCGGAATCCCTAACTTTTCTGCTTGTTTAAAAGCTTTATGTTTTAGGTCTTCATCGATTCTGATTGTTAAATTGGTCATAACTAATTATTAGGATACAGATCCATTATAATGCACTAACAATGTTAGTGCAAACAATGGTGGGGCTAAAGAGATGGTCCTAGGACTTTTAGGCCTCTGACATGTACAAAGCGACTTAAATAATGTAGCTTCAATTTAATAGTTAACCCAAATCACTATGGCGCAGAAAAATGACGCATTGGTAATTATACTCGCTGTGATCTTTACGGCAGTTGTTGTAGGCGGTGGAGTTTATTGGTGGCAACAAAGTAACATTGTCCCAGAAAAAGTTACGGAAGTGACTGTGGAAGAACCAATCTCATATTCAACAGATGGAGTTTCTGCTTCTGTTTCAAAAAGTACGTCGCCATTTAATTGGACTGTTGAAGATTTAACAAGCATGGCTCTTGACTGCGGTTCTGAGAGCACTAGAGGATATTTTGATACCTTGGTAGCAACTTATAAGGACACATCCCTAATCAATTATGGTTTTGAATATGATGGTGAAAGCCAAAGGCCATCTGGATGGAACATTGCACTGCTCCCAAATCTTATGAATTACTCATCGTTGGAAGCTTTTCAAGATGACTTCAATGTGTGTTCAGTGGGTGGTGGACTTTATCCAGAGAAAATGAATAAAGATTGGCTATTATTCGTTGGTTCTTGTGGATCAGGATATGCTGATGACTCTGGCTTACCCATTGGATGTGATGAAGTCAGAAAAATTGTTGAACCAACCATTGAGCTTCACTGAAAACGGCTTCCACAAGCCATAAAACCGAGTTGGTGGAGCTAAAGAGGTGATTCTAGAACTTTTATCTAAACAATTCGCTGTGATTGCCTATTCGGAATAAGAACAAGGTCAAAACCTCCATATCCTTGGAGTAAATGAGGAGTAAGTCAGGTGCAAGATGACATTCCCTAAACTTTTTCAACTCACCTTGGAGAGCATGATCTTCATATTTTTTTGCCAGTTCTAAGTTAGAGGCGAGCTGGTTTACAACAGAGTTAAAGAGCTTCAGGTCGAAGCGTCCAGACCTGGCTAGCCTTCGAAAATCTTTTTTAAACCGATTCGAATGTGTGATTTTGAGCATCTTTAATCCAGTAAATCAGATGTCAAATCTTCAGCAGAAGAATAAAGTTTGGTCTTACCTTTCTTAATATCAACTATCATTTTCTTCCGTTCACGTACAAGCAGAGATTCTTCAGCTTTGGAGAAACCATTCGCCGTTTTAATTGGGAAAGGAATGCTTTCAGTGATGACCACTTGCTGTAAAAAGAGTGTAATTGCTCCACTCATATCTAGACCCATTTCATTGAAAATTTCAGTGGAGTTTTTTTTAAGTTGTTCATCTGCGCGAATATTTATAGTAGTCATAAATTAGGATTAATGGCTCTAGACCATTATATCAAGGTGTGCGCACAATGTAAATACAAAAACGAGTTGGTGGAGCTAAAACGATTGTTCTAGAACTGTTGGAGAACCTGCAGGTCAGTCATTACTAATAGCCCCAACTCTATAAAAAGATAGATGATGGGGCTAAAAGAATGGTTTTAAATTTTTTTGTGACGACAGATTAGCATAGTAAATCTGTAAGGCATTGGCATCTGTTCCCATTGCAAAGGTCATTTGTAATTTTGAGCCGAGATTCTTCTATCAGTTCTCCGATTGGTGATGCATCCATAAGATAAGGACAGCCATAAACTGTATTGTCTGGAGCTACTACAAAAGCGTTTTTACCAGCAGGACAATACCTATTTTGTTCAGAAAGCTCTTCGCCTTTTGAACCTTTTTTGGGTCCGAAGTTCCCATTCACCCGTATTTCCAGTTCTTCTTTTGGATATTTTTTTCTTGCCTCATCAACTAATTGAAAAAATCTTTTCTTTTGTTCTTGGTTGACGACCATTGTGTCTTCGCCTCTGGCACCGCCTGATTTGATGTATCTGGTAAAGTGTACTGCGTCTGCACCCATGCTTTTTACAATGTCACACATTTCTTCTACATTTTCGTAAGTCTCTGCACTTATCATGCAGGTTACTCTTACAAAAAATCCTCTTTCTTTTGCTTCCTGAATCACCTTTGGTAGTAAAACTTCAGTGATACCACTTTTTTCTTTTTGTTCTCTAAAATTTAAGCTCACTTGGATTTCTTCAATTCCATATTCTTTGAGTGTGTCATATAAGTTAGGATTTCTTGCAAGCAAAATGCCATTGGTTAGAACATATTTTTGACCAGCTAATTGCAAAGATTTCAAATATCCTAAATCCGTAAGAATTTCGCTTCCCACAATAACAACCCTGTACTCGGAACGTAGATTTTCGACAATTCTGAATACTTCATCTGGGTCACGCACTCCTTCGTAAGAGAGATAACAGCAAGTACAGCGTAAATTGCACGCCTGTTTGTCGTTTACCATTAACGCAACTTTAGGTCTTGTTCCCAGGTATTCTTTCGATCTGTTTTTTAATGAGTTCATATTATAAGTTGATTAAATTACTAAAAAAAGAACCTTCCTTTGGGGACAGGCTCTTAGTAATCAACAATATGAAACCATGCCTATTCCAAAGGATTTTTAATAGCGGACCACCACCAACGATGGTTTTGTGACAAAAGGATTGTAGATTTGAATAGTATTTTCATAAATTTCTTATCTAGAAACATGCTTATTGTACCAGCTTTTTTGTTTTTGTCAATGGTGGGGCAAAAGAGATGGTCCTAGAACTGTTAACGGATTTCTTTCTTTAAGTGGATTCTAAAAGACTCTTTTGGGAAATATGCCTTATCCCATATTCCTGGCTTTGGAGAACCATCGATACCAAAATACTCCTTCTTTTCAAAGATATACCATTGACGTTTTTGTGAATGATCCTGCTCCCCAGGAGCAGAAACTATAGTGAGACTATCATCGCCCTTCAACAAGCGACCAATGCGCTCTTCATCTTCATGTGTGGCAGGTACAAAACCTTCTTTAAGCAACCAGAATAGAACATCAACTTGCGCTAATTCAACAGTCATAACTTGTGATCTATCGGTTTCTTCAGCCATTTTTGCAAGTTGAGACTCAACAAACCGTAACATCTCTGAGGCAACACCTTGGCCTTGATAAGCTTCAGCGGTTACACGATCACGCAAATCCCATTCGTCACATGACTCACGATCAACTTTTTTAATCCAGAAATTGCAAACACAATGATTGGCATCCTGCCTGTCTTTTTCTGGATTTATCAATTCAACATGCATTGATTCACTTTGTGTGCCTGCCTCATTCGCTTTCACCAGTTTACGAGCCACCAAGTTCAAAGTATGCCCACTTGAAGTATTAAGTTGTGAACTTGCCAAAGAATCAAGATGGACTAATGAGTCAAATTCTGCAAAATGATCGTCTTTTAAACTTGCTACCAATGAACCAATAGTAACTTTGCCCAAATCAATTCTTTGAGTAGTCGGTGGGAAAGGCTTATATCCATACATGCGACAAATAGCTTCTATTGGATTTGTTATCAACGCTCTAACACTCTCACGAGTTCTTTCGAGGTCATCCAATTCTACAGAAGAAGCATCTCCCATTATTGCATCCAGGATACGTTGGACCCTCAATTCAACTTCGTCGTGATCACTCCCTGATAGGTCGACTTTTGACATATTTAATAAATTTCTGATTTATAACTTAATTATAACACAAAAACTCGGCTTTGTCCAGTTGGTGGAGCTAAAGATATGATTCTAGAACTACTTTTGTTCGATAGAGGTCTTCTTTGCTTGTGTCCCAAATAAGCTTTGTAAGCCTGCAACAAGATTTCTTGGCAACGCTTCACAGAGCAAGCCTTGAATTGCATATGCCCCTCTTGCCTCTGGTGGACAATTCTGTGGTGTACTGGATCTCCAACCTGTTCTTACGCCATCATCAGTTTTTGGACCTAATGCAAAATCTTTCGTTGCCGATAATATCCCACTAGAGCAAGCTTTTGCTCCGCCACCAAGTACACCCAAAACTTCACTAGCAATTGCGACTGGTAAATGGAGAAAGAAAAATCTTTCACCGCCAAAATTTCCAAAACCTAGTTTATCCCAATCAACTCCAGACGTTTCTTCTGCTCTATCCCATGCATGATCGAACAAATTTTTATGTTCAGGAGAACTCATTTGAATATTCTTAAAATAGTAAAATCGGGTGAATTAAAACACAAACAAACACTCTTGTCAAGTCCTGGTGGGCGATAATGGACTCGAACCATCGACCTCCACAATGTCAATGTGGCGCTCTAACCAGCTGAGCTAACCGCCCGTAGTGAGATGAAGGAGAGCTTGCTCTCCTGAAATTGAACGGAGGGCCTCCTGCCACCGCAGGTAGCTAACCGCCCGTAGTGAACCGGATTTTACTCAATAACCGCTAATCCTGCAAGTTCGCCATCCGGGATCTGTTCTGTGCTGGCTTTTAAAGCCACAAGTACATCATTAAAACTCATTTCCACGGCAGAATCAGCAAGCAAATTGGCAACAGCACCACTCACAATGGCCGTAGCTTGCGAAGTTCCGCTCTTGTATCCATAAAGATTATTAGGCAGGGCAGATCTTACATGGTAGCCATAAGCTGCCACATCCACCCAATCTCCAAAATTAGAACTTGGCATTTTGTGATTGCTTGCATCCACGCCGGCAACCGCAATAGTATTCTCATAGTAAGCCGGATAAAACGTGGTATCTGCGCCACTATTGCCGGATGCAGACACAACAATAATTCCATCTTTGTAAGCCTTTTCAACAATTTCTCCCAACGCATAAGACTGTGAAGAAAGCCCAAAACTAGTATTTATCACGTCAACATCATCATCAATGGCCCTGGAAAAGGCCTCCAGCACGTTAGAAAGACGTCCGCCTTTGCTGTCTACAATTTTATAAGGATAAATCTCGGCGGAAGGAGCGTGCATCGCGATCAAACCGGCAATATGAGTCCCATGTCCAACATCATCGTACATGGTTTCATCTCCTGTGATCGTATTCCATCCGGAATGCACACTGCTACTCGCAAAAACCTCATGCGAAGTATCAATTCCGCTATCTATAACGGCAACTTTTACCGGCTCATCAACGGAAGAAGACAAATCGACTTGAGCACTTTTTTCTGTAGGGAATAGCTCCCAATCATAAATAATGCTTTCCAAAGCCACATCTTGGTCCAATTCCACATTAGTAAACTCGGGGATTACTTGATTGTAAGCCTCCGCGACATTTCTGAGCTCCTCATCCGTTAATGGCTTAACAGGCTGTAAAAGAAGCATTTTTGAATCTGTGATAGAGGAATCAAGCGTAACCACAAGGCCTTTGTTTGAACGATCGGCAGTCTGGCTGGGCAACAAAACATCCGCCTTAAAAAGTTCAGACATGAGCGGGGAACTACTTGGAGCCGTTAAATCCTCGATCACAATTTGATATTCAAAGTTGAGAGTACGCATTGATTGCAAAGATTCATTGGAAAAAAACTGCTTTGTAGGGTGATTTTGCGCATCAAAAAAACCAAGCGTAACGGCAAGCACAACAGCAAGTGTAACAGGTATGTATGACGTGAGTGACTTAACCATAAGTACTTAGATTTTACATACTCACAAAAAAAAGACTAGACAAGTTTGTAGAAATTGTATATAATCACAACTTATTTGACATCAAGTCAACTAAGAACATTAGTTTAATTACGGTTGAAGAGGGCTCTTCATGGCGTGGAGGGGGCCCTCTTTTTGTATATCTTCCACATGCAGAAAAAGTGTGCTACAATTACCACGATGTCAGACGATACAAATCAAAATTCGGCTTATTCAGGTGGATTCGTAGGAGGATGGGGGCAACCCACACCGCCACCACCGCCTGTACCACCACAAGCGCAACCTGTAGTTGGGCAACCGGCTCCGCAAGCTCAGCCTGTTCAACCTGCAACTCAGTACTATGATTATGGGCAAGCGCCTGTACAACCGGTACAACCAATGCAGGCTCAGCCTGTTCAAGGCGGGCAGATGGGCCAAGGAGCTTATGATCCTTATGCAGGGCAGGCTTACCAAGGCCAGCAAGGCGCAGGCCAGCCTCAACCACAAGCCCCAATGGCGGGATTTATGGACCCGGCAAGTGGTCAAATGCCACCGCCAGGTGATCCAAATTATAAGTTTGGCGTAAAAACCGCTGAATTTACAACTACAATAGTCCTTCCAAAGCACGAGCTTACTTTTGACGAAAATTACTTTTTAAAACTACTAGCAGGTTCAATTTCTCTTTCTAGAGACGAAAAGAAAAAAATCATCGATTCAATCCCAAAACTTCGTCAACAACAGGTTGATGAACTAATCCGTATTTTCGAGGAAGAAAAAGTAAAATTCATTGAACTTTCCGGCAAACATTCCACTCAACTTAAGAAATTGGAAGACGAGCATTATGCAGATTGGAAAGACCTTGAAGCAGAATACAAATCAGCATCAAAAAAAGAGGAAGAGCAAAACAAAGCCGAAGAAATACGTAAACAACTCGGGATTTAGCCTTTTCACAAAGGCTTTTTAGTACGCTCTAGCGAAGTACACAACCGTATCGGTTTCTTTGCCTGTGAAAATACACTTCCTGGTCTCCGGCCATTTTTCTTCGGATACGATGCGAATCGTAGCCTTGGTTTTCTCTTGCATTTTGCGTTCGTCATCCTCAGTCCCAGCCCAAGGGGCCTTAACAAGACCACCTTTTTCATCCAAGATTTTAACCATATCCTCAACGTTATCAGCTTCAAAAATATGTTCCGCTAAATTCTTTTGTGCTTTAAGCAACATTGAATCATGGATCAGGTCCAAAAGTTTTACAATAAAAACTGGCAAATCCTCTATTTTAACTGCCATTTTTTCACTGGTATCTCGCCTTGCACAAATAGCTTCACCATTAGCCAAATCGCGTGGCCCAACATCAACCCTAACAGGGACTCCTTTAAGTTCCCATTCGTTAAATTTAAATCCTGGAGTAACGGTTTCTCTGGCGTCCAAATGCACGCGGACACCGGCGGTTTTTAAATTGCTTGAGAGTTTTTCTAAGGCACTCAAAACGGCTTCTTTATCCTCTTCCGTTTTGTAAATTGGGACCAAAACAACCTGGTACGGAGCAACGCGAGGTGGAAGTACCAGCCCTTTGTCATCACCATGGCAAACAATAATAGTACCTATAATTCTGGTTGAAAGTCCCCAAGAAGTCTGCCAAACATATTGATTTTCTCCATTTTCGTCTTGGAATTTAATATTAAAAGCTTTAGCAAAAGTTTGGCCAAGTAAGTGTGAAGTCCCGGCCTGTATAACCTTTCCGTCTTTTGCAAGGGCCTCGGTTGTAGTGGTATAAACCGCTCCGGCAAAAGTTTCTTTTGGTGATTTTTTACCTGTTAAAACGGGAAGAGCCAAAAAATCACGATCAAAATCCGTATACATTGTAAGGGCACGCATCACTTCAACTTCCGCCTCTTTTTGCGTTGCATGGGCGGTATGACCTTCTTGCCACAAGAATTCTGTAGTTCGTAAAAAAGGGCGAGTCCTCATCTCCCATCTAACCACATTAGCCCATTGATTTATTAGTAGTGGTAGATCCCTATAACTTTGCACCCAGCCGGAAAATGCATCATACATAATCGTCTCGGAAGTAGGGCGAACCACAAGTGGCTCGGCAAGTTCCTGCCCACCACCATGAGTAACCACGGCACATTCGGGAGCAAAACCCTTAACATGATCCTTCTCCTTTGTTAAAAAACTTTGCGGAATAAATAGAGGAAAATAAGCATTTTGCACTCCGGCTTCTTTGATGCGCCTATCGAGTTCACGCTGAATATTCTCCCAAATAGCATAGCCATAAGGTTTGATTATCATACAGCCTTTAACCGGGCTGTGTTGAGATAATTCCGCCAGGCTTACCAGGGAATTATACCACTCGGAAAAATCTTGAGCTTGAGTAGGTAGTTTTGTCATAATTTGGGCTAAGTTTACTCAATTTGCTCTGATTCGGAAAGAGATTTAATGCGAATGTTGTCAGGCAAGCTTGGTATGGAAGGGGACCAGATAGGCCAAAGTTTGATTTGTACCTTATTAACATCCGGGAGATTTTCAATATAATTTGTGGCTTCAATAACGGTTTTACCGGCAATATGTTCCTTGATTTTTTCTGCAAGTTCAGCGCCACCAACAGATTGGGGATTTATCTCATATTCCTCTACACCTTGGATTTGAACAGTAACTTTGTATGTGAGTGAAGAATTATTGGATTCCAAAACATTCAAGCTAATGGAGTCCCCATTGATTGAAACCAATTGCTTGCCAGGAGTTTTTGAAGCGATTATTTCATTTTTTAATATCTCATAAAGAGCATCAGGATCGTACGCTACTCCACTTGCGCTAATGGTGCCGGAAAGTTCAAAAGTCCCCATTTCTTTTCCAATGAGCTCATACGGAAGATCTATTTTAGCCGTTCCAAACTGCAAAACGTCTGAATCTTCGAGTAGTTTTAAACTCAAGCCCTTGGTATTCCCAAGACTTAGTGCTTCTTTTCTTAGTGCGGATAAAGCTTTTTCTTCCAAATCGCTTGCCAGCTTTGTTTGAGCGGCAATCAAATCTTCCTCTGTTACTTTTACGATTACATCAGTCGTGCCACCTGTCATTGCAGTATAGCTTTCGCCATAAAGTTCACTACGACTATCCTCGCGCAGTCCCGGCAAGAAGAATTTGCTAGGGCCAACATTCCCGCGATCACCGGTCGCAAGCCCATTTGCGTCAACCGGATCCGCCACAACCGTAAGCTCTAATTTGCCAGGATTATCTGTACTCCCGGCAGGCACAATAACTTCCTTTTGGAGACGAAAAACTATTCCATCATCAGTTTGGAAACGCGTACTTGCAATTAAAGGCCTCTCCGTGCCACTAGTATTTATAACAGTAAGATTCCCAGAAGCATTTTGTCCATTACTGGTGATTCCTGTAGCCGGATGTGTGATGGTTAACTCGGTATTTGCATCTACGGCATAAGAAGCCAGCTCTCTTGGCTCAGATGGATTTTGCGTAAAACTTACATTTATAACTTTTGTAATCACATAAGAAGAAGGCTCTATATAAATAGTTGCGCCAGGCAAAACAACATAAACAATTACAAAAAATATAATCGCACTAAAAAGCAAAAATCCAGCGAGGAATTTTTTTCTACCAGGCGTTAGATAAAAATTTAAAGTCTGCTTCTCAAGGCGGTGCTTTCTGAAATCGGAAAGATATGCCCTTAAAGAAAAACCTTTGCCTTTACCTTTTAAATGTCTAACCACTTCAAAAATAGAAGATTTTTTCTTTGGCAGGCGGAAAGGGGAATCTTCCGATACATCATTTTGTGTTGCGGCAATGGGTTTAAGAAGCGCAGTTTCAGGGTCCCTTTCCTGTTTTTGCAACTTTGCGGATTCGTCAATATTCCAGTGATCAAAAACTCTCACTTCCGCTTGGCACGCCAACTTCATTCCATTTGGATCGTTGGTGATAATTGCGAGCGTTTTATCAATCTCTTCCAGTTTCTGTTTTAAAATTTTCAGATTCACAATACTCTGAAGCAAAACCGCCCGTTTTGGAACTACCAAATAGATGTCTTTATATGACAACTTTTGCACACGCTCAAAAATTCCGGTTATTTCTTCGTCGATTTGCACGAAAATAATCTTTTTCTTTGAAACTTTGCGGATTTCGTCTGTCATGGCGTGAATTAAAACTTGTGATTAAACCTGCATAAGACGTACGACTTTTTGGAGCATCTTTGTTAAAGTCTTTTCTTCGGTCATAATCTCCATGCCTGTGCTGGCTAGGGCTATTGGAGCTATATCTATGGGCGAATCAATAGTACCCGTTTTATCCTTAATGTGAGAGATATTTTTTGGAAGCAAATATTTCACCTGTGGCTTGCGTGGGAAAGGTAGATTTTTGTACCAATCACTGCCCTCAAGCCCCTCTTTTAACAATGGTAAAAGAGAACCACCGCCACAAAGATAAACCGTTGGCGGTAGAGAATCAATATCGGAAAGTTCTTGGAGTGAAAAATAAACGCCGGACAGCCAAATCTCCGTATCTGAAGCAAGGGCTTTGCCCACAATATTGTGTGATTGATGTTCCAGTTGATTCAAAGAAAAAGCCGTTTTGACTTCTTCAGCCTCATAATGGGAAACATTCAAAGCTTTCGAAAGCCTTTTTGTGAATGCTCGTCCACCTAAATTAAACATTTTTGTACCAACCACGCTTCCATCAATAACCACGGAAATATCTGTAGCTGATCCACCAATATCCAAAAATATTCCACTATAACCTTGTAACTCAGTTCCCCCAAGTAGCCTTCCCACGGCATAAGGCTCAGCCATGATGGCAATTAGCTCGCGATCCATTTCCGCACTAATTGTTTGTAAAGCGCCAAAATGAACGATTGGTGAAAAGGCATTAAAGACGCTCATCATAACCTCTCGCCCTTGAAAACCGATTGGATTTGCAACCTTATAGCCATCAATTCTGGTGTCCACAATAGATGCATAAACCAGTTTTACATCTATTTCGTTAAAGCCGGTTTCATGTGCGAGATCTCCGCGAACTTTTTCAAAAGCTTTCCATTGCACTTTATGAATGATATTTCTCAGCTCCTCAAGATGGATTTTGCTACCTGGGTCCCTGCGTTTATACGTAACCGTAGAGGTGGCTCCCTTAATTAGTTCACCGGCAATTCCAACAATCATCTGCTGTGGAACAGATCCAGACATCCTATCTGCATCGCGCATTGCCAAATGGCACTTTTCTATAACTCCGGCTATATCTGTAATCGCCCCATTTTCCATTTCTCCAACATTTTGCATGGCAACTCCCTTACCTAAAATTTCGACTTCTTTACCTTGCACTAAACAGTTGAGCACCTTAATTGATTCAGTGCCGATGTCTAGAACTGTGAACAGTCTTTCTCGTTTCTGTGATAATGGGTTTCCCAAGCCAAACATGGCGCTAGTGTAACTAAAGTTTTACAAAAGTTTAAGAGCAAGTTGTATAAATCCTTGTTTTCTGGCAAAGTAATACGCAATTTACTTTTAAATATGATAATAAAAGTTTCACAAATCTACAATGCCACAAAAGGCACAAAGCAAGATTTTGACCTTGAATTTAAAGCGGAGGATTTTGCTGATTTGCCATTTAAAGGTGCAATAAAGGCGGAAGGTTACATTATGCGCGTACAAGAGGGAGTAATGATGATGATAGAAAAGTTGGATGCGGTGCAAGTAGCTGAGTGCGTGCGTTGCGGTAAAACTCTAAATCGCAAGATTGATTTTACGCCTCAAGAATGGCTTTTCTATGAGCAAAAACCATTGCTTGAAGACGACGAGAACGAACATCTTGTTATGGATAAAACCCGCATAGAAATCGATCCTTACGAACCGATCCGCCAAGAACTTGTTTTGAACATGGACAATGCCCCTCGTTGCGCGAAATTATGCAAAACCTTTAAAGACCCGGAACCGGGCATAAAAGCACTTTCCGGCTTAAAAGATCTAGTGAAATGAAGCTCAAAATCACTAAAAGGGTAATTTTCTTGATCTTATCCGTTGTTTTTATAAATTTTCTTTTAAGCCCAATCACAATCAGTAGAGTAGAAAACAAAAACATACATACGATTGAAAATGTCCCAACAAAAGATGTGGCGATTGTTTTTGGGGCCGGGATTAAAACGGACGGCACTCCAAGTGACGCATTAAACGACCGCCTAAAAGTAGCCACAGCACTTTACCAAGCGGGAAAAGTACAAAAAATCCTAGTTTCCGGCGATAATTCTTATCTTATTTACAACGAGCCGGAAGTGATGTCGCTCACACTACAAAACACTTTTGGCATTCCAAAAGACGTAATTTCGGAAGATTATGCCGGTCGCAGAACATACGACACCTGCGTTAGAGCACATGAGGTTTGGGGCATCTCATCTGCGATTTTAGTGACACAGGATTTCCACTTATCACGAGCACTTTACACCTGTAATTCATTTGGGATAGATAGTGTAGGAGTCTCTGCATCGCTCCAGCCTTATGTATTTGCCGACTACTATGAATTGCGTGAATATCTGGCCACTTTAAAGATGATTATAGACATTTACATATGGTCTCCCGGCTATATTGGAGGTGAAAAAGAAGAGTTAAATTAACTTTTTACTTGCAAAACTCAGGTAATTGTCTAAAATACGCAAGCTAAATAAAGAATTATGGCAAAACATCCAGTCCCCAAACAGAAACAGTCAAAAGGACGATCATCACGTCGCTATAAGACATTTCAAGGAAAAGTTCGCAAAGCATTGGCTAACGGAACTCAACTCCAAGATTGTCCAAAATGTGGAGCGGTTCAAAAACGTCACAACGTTTGCCCTGCATGCGGATTTTACAGAGGTAATGATGTGCTTCAAAAAGTGAAGCAGACCGAAAGTAAAGTTACAGTGGTTAAAGCCGACTAATAAAATGGCAAGTGAACGCCATATCCTTAGAAGTATTGTGGTACAGACCATGTTTGCCTGGGAATTTCATGGTGGAGACGTGAACGAAATTCTTAATTATAACTTGGTCAACGGAGGAGGGGCTATAAAAGACAAAACTTTTGCAGTGAATCTTTTGGAAAGGATTCTCACTCACCGTGAAGAAATTCTGCAAAACATCCAAAAATATGCTCCGGAATGGCCACTGGAAAAAATTGCAGAGATAGATCGCGCGATTTTAGAGCTTGCGGTGGCTGAACTTTTATTCGATAAAGACATGCCGGCTCTGGTTGCAATAAATGAAGGAATCGAACTCGCAAAAGATTTTGGTAGCGAAAACTCTTCAAAATTTATCAATGGTGTATTAAGCTCTCTATACGATGACTGTAAAAATTAAAAATTTAGATGAACTGCAAGACGCAATAGATGTCCATTTTACGGACATAGACCTGTTGTCGCTTGCTTTTATACATAAATCTTATGTAAATGAGCACGAAGATGAAGAAGGCTACAACGAACGTCTTGAGTTTTTGGGGGACGCAGTTTTGGAATTGGTGGTAACCGATTTTTTGTATCACAAGCATCCGGATCAACCGGAAGGCCAGTTAACAAATTGGCGTAGCGCCCTTGTAAAAGGCAAAAATCTGGCAAGAATTTCAAGGAAAATGGGGCTTGGTAAATATCTGCTTTTAAGCAGGGGTGAGGATCTTTCCGGCGGTCGTGAAAAGGATTATATATTGGCCAATACAATGGAAGCTTTAATCGGCGCAATTTATTTGGACAAGGGTTTTGATTTGGCGAATCAATTTATTCTAAAGAACATAGTAATTTTGCTCGATGAAATTATTGAACAGGGATTAAACGTGGATGCAAAATCCCGCGTGCAAGAATTGACTCAAGAAAAACTTGGCATGACTCCAACTTATGAACTTCTTACGGAAGAAGGTCCGGATCATGATAAAGTTTTTGAAATGGGCATTTATTTTGGCAAAGAACTCGCTGGGCAAGGGAAAGGGCCTTCCAAACAAGAGGCAGAGCAGTCTGCAGCAAAAGATGCACTTAAAAACAAACAGTGGAACTAGAATTGATGCGGTAGAACTACTTCCACACCTTTGTCCGTGAGTTTTGCTACACCTATTGTAAAGTCTTGGTATTTTGCAATGTAAAGCCCGCGTTCGGTGGAATTATTGGTGATTGGCTGTCTTTGGAATACTTTTAAAACTTCCTCGCGATTCAAATTGTAGACATGTTTTTTAGCAGACATGCCAAGAATTAAGGCGCCGGCATGTGTTGGCCTAAATTCATCTCTGCAAATTTTAATAAAAGGCAAAGCCAGCGAATAAAATGGGAGCAAAGGAAAGTTGGCGAGTTCTTTGCTGATCAAAAAAAGATGTTCGTCACGGATTGTGAATTCCGCATCTGGTAAATCGCAACCAAAATAGTCTTTAGCGAATTCCTTAAAAGGCTCGAGTTGTTTTTGGCTCAAAGTTTTTATCTCATAAGAAGTCTCTTTTTCTTGTTCCAAATTAAGTGAGGATTTTTTTGTAATCGCAATACAAAAAAATCCCTTAGTTCCGGTTTTGTGTGGCCAAAAACGCACACCTTCCAAGTCTTCGAATTGTTCCGGTGTTTGTTTCAAATTGATCTCCAAAATTTCTGCTTCCGGCATTTTTTCAAGCAGTTTTTTTACAGGTCCTTCATCTTCAATATTGTTCAAAGTACAGGTAGAAAAAACGAGTCTTCCACCAGGCTTGAGCAATCTAAAAGCACTAAGTAAAAGTCCATATTGTTCTGAGGCGTAGCGTTTTAAAGATTTTTCATTCCAAAAACTTGGTTTTCCATCCGGCGTAACCAGTAGTCCTTCGCCACTGCAAGAAGGATCGAGAAGGATTTTATCAAAAGTTTCGGGGTAATATTGCGTCATTTTATGAGGCATGAATCTCGTTACCACAGTGTTAAAAATCCCCAGCCTTTCCAGGTTAGAGTGCAATGCTTTTAAACGTTTTGTATCCAGATCGTTTGCCACTAAAACCCCGGTGTTTAGCATGCGCTGGGCTATGTGAGTACTTTTACCACCCGGTGCAGCCGTTAAATCCAGCACCATTTCGCCCGGCTTTGGGTCAAGCACGTCAATTGCGAACATAGACGCGCTATCTTGCGGATAAGTGAAACCACTGTGGTAGGGAAGCTTTAATGCAAGTTCCTCGCCGCGACCTAAAATATCCAGTCCATCACAAGAAAAAGGATTGTCTTTCACCTCATACCCTTGGGAGCTAAGCCATTTTACAAGCTCATCTTTTGACGTCCTTAATGTGTTGGCTCTCAGGCTTCTACGCGTAACCCTTTCCTTTATAGAACAAAAAAATTGTTCAGCCTCTTCATTGCCGATTAACGCTCGGAAATAATCTTGAAAATTAGTTTTCATTTTTAATGTAAGTAAAGGCAGTCTATTGGAAAAATTACGTAAAATAAAGACCGTATAGCTTCCGTGGCTTGTTGTCAGAGCGCCGACAGCACCAAATTAATCACACAACTTGCAATTTTGCTATAACTTGTTTTATAATATGGTCATATTAAAATGACCAGTTATGGCAACGATATCGGCAACAGAATTTAAGGCTAAATGTTTACACATGATGGATGATGTGCGCTTTTCTAAAACAGAAATTACTATAACAAAACGTGGCAAACCAATTGCAAAATTAGTGCCGATTAAGCATAAGCAGAATTTTAAAGGATTTGGCTGTATGAAAGGAACGTTTAAAATAACAGGCGATATCATTTCACCAATAGATGTAAAATGGGACGTAGAAAAGGAGTAATTTTGGATACACACATCTTTGTAAAATATGTGCTTGGTCACAATAAGATGCTAATTGGCCTAAAAAAACTCATAGACTCGGACACTGAAAAATATATATCAGCATTTTCAATTTGGGAAATTGGGATGTTGGTAAGTAAAAAACGTATAAATCTAAGTTTAAAAATAGACATTTGGGTGGCAAAGGCCCTAGAGGGTACTGGGATAAGTGTAATAAATCTTGACCCAAGCATCGCACTCAAAAGCACATCCTTGAAAGGTGATTTTCATGGAGACCCTGCAGATAGAATAATCGTTGCGACGGCAATCGAAAAAAAACTACTGTTACTAACGGAAGACAAGCAAATCTTAGCCTATGCAAAAAAGGGCTACGTAAAGGCAAAGTCCATTTAATCCTTTTTTGATCTAAATTCTCCAATAGCCTTCTGCAAAGCCTGGTCCCCAAGCACGCTACAGTGGATTTTTCTGGTAGGTAGCCCCCCCAAGCGGTCCGTAATCATTTGTGGAGTCACTTTTAAGGCCTTCTCAAGCGTCATCCCGCCTTTTTCCGTAACAATCACGCTCATCATAGAAGTGGCTGCAATCGCAGAAGCACAACCAAATGTCTGCCATTTGCATTCTTTGATTTTTTTGCCGTCAGGACTCACTTTAATCCAAACTCTCATAACGTCTCCGCAAGCAGGGCTTCCAACCTCGCCAAAGCCATCGAACTCACCTTTTTTTGGAGCTTTTTCGAGCAGATTTTGTGGATGAAAAAAGTGCTCTTTAACAACGTTTGAATACATCCAGTTGCTTCCATCTTGTAGCATTTTGAGTGTCATAATTGTAGGTTACTTTTTAAAGTTTTTTCATCTAAATTAAGCGGAGAAATTTTGCGTAAAATATCAACGATTTTTGCAACCATTTTAACAACATAATCCACATCTTCTTTTGTGCTTGAATGGCCAAGCGTAAACCGAACAGAGCCATGCGCACATTCATAAGGCACACCTGTTGCAACAATCACGTGCGAGGGGTCGAGCCTCTCGGATGTACACGCCGAACCTGTGCTCGCGTACACGCCAAGTTCATTTAAAAACAAAGTAAACGCTTCTCCTTCTATGTCCATAAAAGTAAAGTTCACATTATTTGGAAGACGATTTTTGCTATGCCCATTTAGGCGCACTTTTTTGATTGATTTTTCTATGCCGTTAATCATGCGATCGCGAAGTGCACAAAGCCTTTTGTTCTCTTTCTCCATGCCATTTTGCACGAGCTCAAAAGCTTTTGCAAAACCAACAATATTAGGCACATTTTCTGTGCCAGGCCTAAGCCCGGCCTCTTGGAATCCGCCATACATAATAGGTTTGATTTTTACTCCTTTGCGTTTGTACAAAACCCCAACTCCTTTTGGCCCATATATTTTGGATCCGTTAAGCGTAAGCAAATCAACTCCAAGTTTTTTAACGTCAATTGGCATAGAACCGCCAGCTTGGCATGCATCCGTATGGAACAAAACATTCGCGCCGGTTTTTTTATTAAAATCTTTAATTATTTTGCCGATTTCTTTAATTGGCTGGATTGTTCCAATCTCATTATTCGCCATCATAATAGACACCAAAATAGTGTCTTTTTGCAGATTATTTTTTAAATCTTTTGCATCCACAATTCCGTATTTGTCTACATCCAAATATGTCACTTTAAATCCATCTTTTTCCAATTGTTCGCAAGGCATTTCAACGGCATGGTGCTCAATTGTAGACGTGATTATATGCCCGCTACCTTTGGCTCTAGCCACCCCAAAAATCGCCATATTATCTGATTCCGTTCCACTGCCTGTAAAAATGATTTCTTCCGGCAAAGCCTTTATGTATTTAGCCGTATTCTCACGTGCTTTTGTAACAGCCATTTTTGCTTTTAGTCCAACCTCATAAAACGAGCCTGGATTCCCAAAATTTTCCACAAAATATGGCTCCATAGCTTTTTTTACGCGTGGATCCATTGGCGTTGTTGCCGCATGATCCATATAAATAAACTTTTTGGATTTCTTGCCAATTAACGCATTAATCTCATTTTGTACTGTCATAAAGCACTTTTTATGTGCGCTAAGTCTATCTATTTTGCTCTTCTTTGTAAATCACGCCACCAAAACACCCCAAAATGGTATTTACAAGCCAAAATATTCAAATAAAATAGAATCAATCTTAAACAAAACACAATATGGCAGGATTGGAAGGGGAATCGGGACGTACTACGGATCTTGAACAGAGAAGAATTGGTGGTTTGCAGAGCGCTGAAGTAAAAGATATCAGTAGTCACACACCACGTATGGAAACGGTTATTAGGGACTTAACATTCCATGGTGAGGTACAAAGATTACCTATAGCGGAAATAAGAGCTTCAATAGGCCACGCTATGGCAAGTAGACCATACGTGGAAGATGGAGTGTACGTAGATAATATGTTAGGAGAAGGTGTGCCAAGAGCAAGCGATAAATAGAAAGTTCAAAGCTCCATTTGCAAACGGCAAACATTCCAATTAAACTAAGCACGCTCAGTTTTTAAATTGTCCTTTTCCAACATGGGTCCGTAGCTCAGTGGTTAGAGCAGGAGGCTCATAACTTCTTGGTCGCTGGTTCAAGTCCAGCCGGACCCACCACTATTAAAAATTTGACATGCTTTTAAAATTAAGGGACACTAAACCCCTTTTTTAATTTTTTAAAATATGGATGACAACGATTTATCAAGTTCTTCGGATGACGGAGTGGCATTAAATAACGTGATTAAACGCTTTAGTGCGGGAGAGAGTAAAGATGCTAGAGTATTACTTGACTATCTTGATTTTCCAGGCAAAGCTTTTGACTACCGTAGCTCACCACATGCAGAAGGTGATGATGATGCTGATGATGTTAAGCCTGATGATCCTTTGGATGAAATTGCTGACCTACCTGCTTCCACAGTAGAATCCGCAAGTGAACCTGAAGTAGAAAAACCTGAGGAATCTCTTGATCAACGCATAGCAAGGACTAGAGCTGAGCTCATTGCCACATTAGGGGAAATTGGCTTAGGAGAAGAACAAGATTCTAAAGGACACAGAGTTTTTATGACACGTGCCGAATTATTACGAGAAATTACAGCAAAAGCCATGCTCGCCTTACAATTGTCAGCCGCAGAAGAGTTGGTTGTGGGTGCTGAATCAGAAACAGATTCTTCCATTGAAACTGATGCACAAAAAAAACGCAGAATATATGAAATTACAGAAGCAATATCAGCAATATCTAGGGCCACCATTTGGGGACGTGAGTATGCCGATTACGTTGGAGAAGTAGAACAGTTTTTAGATGGACGTGTTACTGACGAATATTTGGATATTGCCACTCACTTACTTGAGAGTGGGGAGCTAGAGGTTTTAGACTTAGATGGGGAGTATAGTGGGAAAAAAGTTAGGTTGAGTAGACTTGCTGAAAAACCAGAGTTATTGCTCGAGATTATTAAAAGAGAAGCTGTAGCAAATGACAATTATGCTGACTTTTGCGACAGTAGTTCTACATTATGACAACTCGTTTTTCTTGCAAAGCCTAAGCTCTGCCGGTGGATAGTAACAAAGTAGGGGGAATATAGAAAGTTTGCTACCATGCCTTTGCTTATTAACTCAAACGATAACGTGAATAAAAACAGCATAGTAAGAAGTTGGGCATATTACGATTTTGCGAATTCCGGCTACATACTTTCTTATGGGGCATTTCTTCTTCCTGCTTATTTTGCAACAGTACTTATTAACTTTGGTTATCCACTCGCAGCTTGGGGAACAGCAAATGCAATCGCGACTTTTTTAGGTGTGCTACTTGCTTTATTATGGGGAAAAACTTCGGATAAATATGGGAAATACAAGTTCTTAAAGTGGACAGTCGTTCTAAGCTCTTTAGGAATGATTTTGCTGGGTTTAGCCACTTCATTTTCTGAGGCATTGGTTGCTCCACTTTTTGTAATTACGCAGGCAATGTTCATTGCATCACTCTCACTTTCAGATTCGGTTTTACCTCACATTTCACAAGGACCAGAATCTTATCGTTATAGTGGTTTTGCTTGGGGGATTGGTTATATTGGAGGCATTTTAAGTCTAATTATGGTGCTCATACTCCAGAAACAAAGTTCGGAATTTTCACTCTCAGTTTTCTTAAGCGTCAGCCTTTTTTATGCATTCTTTTCAGGGCTAGCACTCAAAGGGCTGAAATACTTCAATACTTTACCGTCGAGCTACGAAGAATCAGTAAGCTTAACTCGTAAGCAAAAAACTCAGTTTCTTTTAGGATTTTGGATCATCAGCGAATGTATCACCGTTTTTATACTCTTTTTCGCTTTGTATTGTTCAAAAGAATTAGGGCTCACTTCTATGCAAATCGGTTACATGCTCTTGCTCATTCAAGTTGTGGCCTTCCCAGCCACAGTTATAGGAGGACGATTAGCCACAAGGGGTAAAATGAATACTGTTTTCACAAGCTCTATGATCTGTATGATGATGGCTTTTGTGCTTCTTTTATTACCACCATCCACACCATTAGTTGTACTCATTTCAATACTAGGTGGTTTCTCAATAGGCAATAGCCAATCGATACTAAGAGCGCACTATGCCAGAGTGGTAAAGCCAGAGCGTTCAGGCACGGAATTCGGATTTTATTCCTTCGTTTCTCAAGCAGCAGTGATAATCGGTCCAATTTTATACGGATGGTCCAGCGATTCTTTAGATAGCCAGAAAATTCCGCTTGTAGTCCTCACAGTAATAATCTTTATAGGATTCTTGATAGTTTCACCAATCATGCGTATGAGAAACACAGTAGCCAATGAATCAGTTTGATTAGTCTATTGAGCAATTTTCATACGCATAACAAATTCATGTGTCATCACATACTGACAACAGTATTTTCTTGCAAAGCCGATTGGCAGATGCCATCATTCATGCATGAAAAAAACACCACAAAATTCGATCGTAGTCTACCAATCCAAAACAGGAGCCATAGAATTCAAGGAAGATCTGAAGGGTGAGACGATTTGGGGAAGTTTACAGCAAATTGCTGATCTTTTCGACACTAATAAATCTGGTATTTCACGTCATATAAAAAACATATTTGAATCTGGAGAATTGGATGAAGGGTCAACTGTTGCAAAAAATGCAACAGTTCAAATGGAAGGCAGTAGAACAATTAAACGTACAATCGAAGTTTATAATTTGGATGTAGTATTATCAGTCGGATATAGAGTGAACTCAATAAAAGCTACATTGTTTAGGAAATGGGCCACAAGAACTCTTCGTGAACACATCACTCAAGGTTATACAATCAACAAAAAACGCATTTCTCAAAATCTAAACCAGTTTTTGAAAGCAGTTGATGATGTAAAATTATTGCTTCCATCAAATAACTCCGTAGATACAAAGGAATTAATGGATCTCATTGCCACTTTTGCCAAAACATGGCTATCCCTTGAGGCTTACGATTCGGCAAAATTCCCAGAGAAAGGTCTTTCAAAAGACGAAGTTTTATTTACGGCGGAAGAACTTACAGGAGCAATATCAACTTTGCGCAAAGAACTTCTTTCCAAAAAAGAAGCAACGGAACTATTCGCTAACGAACGCTCTCATCATGGCGTACATGGAATAGTAGGTAATATTTTTCAGTCTTTCGGTGGGGAAGATCTTTATTCAACAGTAGAAGAAAAAGCAGCTCATCTCTTATATTTTATGGTGAAAGACCATCCTTTCACAGATGGGAATAAACGTTCGGGAGCTTTTGCCTTTATTTGGTATTTGCAAAAATCAGGGCTTCTAAATCCATTGCACATAACTCCTGAAACTTTAACGACTTTAACACTACTTATTGCAGAAAGCCCGGCGAAAGAAAAGGATAGAATGATTGGCTTGGTCTTATTATTGCTTAGGAAGTGATCTTCAGGCGCAAAAACACCAAAAACCATCAAAAACTAGAGAAAGTTTGCTACCAAACTAGTTTTAATATATACTTGAACTACTTAATAAATAGTTTATGACTAGCCAAGTTTCATTCACTGCAGATGAGGAGTTGAAAAACCTAGCCTTAGAAAAGGCTAAAAGCCAAGGCATTACCCTTAAAGCATTGCTAACCTACGCTATGAGAGGCTTTGTGGATGGAAAAATCACTCTGAGTATTAATACTTCCGAGCAAGAACCTGAAGTAGAAGAACTTTTCTTTGAAGACGAGAAACTCAATGTGGCGGCGACCAAATTAGCTAAACTACTCCGTTAATGCTTCTTCTTACAAAGTACATTGCAAAGCACGAGCTGGCTCCTTTGAGTCGCTTTATTGGTTTGGAAGATATTTTAGATGGAGCCAAAAAAGCGTTGAAAGGTTTAGCTGCTGAAGTCAAAGCACCCTCAAATGCACGAGGTTTTCGTTTCTTCAAAGTACGAGTAGGAAAGAGGAATGGGGCTAGAATGATCGTTTTCCTGGTTATGGAAAGTCAAAAAGTAGTACCGGTACTCATTCGCCTAAAGAAAGATAAAATTTTTGGCATGAACATGGCTATGAACAATGAGAAAGTTGCTGACCAATTAACTAAAAATATGTATCGAATTCTTGATGATATAGAGGCTGAAGAATACGAAGAGTTTCCTCTAAAAAAGTACAAAAACTAGGAAAAGTTTGCTAGAAAATACAGAGCGGACGGCTTGTCAAAGCCAAAATAAGTGTTAAAATGGCGACATGAAACAAAGACCAGACCAAGTCCATATTACAGTTAAAGATTTGCTACGCCTTGGCGATGCTCAGATGCGTAACCCAAGAGCGGAAACAGGAGCTTTGCTTTTAGGTGGAATAATGAATGGTACGGTTTTTGATGTTAAAGAATGTATAGGTTTGGGTTTGGGGGACAATCCAGAAACAGCAAGATTCGAAGTAGGGGACCAAACAAAAGCCAATATTGAAGAAGAACTTAGACTTAATTCTCATACGCCTAATTGGTCTATGGCACATACACATGGACCATATCTTGGAGCTGATGCTAATGGACCGAGTTCAGCCGATATTAGATACACAGGACAGTTGGAAAACCAAATCAGTAATTACGGAGTTTCTCTAGTAATTAAGACCAACGCAGATGGCAGTGGACGACTTACATTTTTTGATGGACAAGGGCGTGAAATTCCTTGGGTTGTTACAGGGCTAGACGGAAGAGAACGCACTCAAGCTGATGTGAGAACTAATGGTTGGGGAAGTGCTTGGGACCGCGACGCTCATGGATGTTCAAGTACTCAACACTTCACCAGAGAACGAGCCTCAAACAATAACCGCGCGTTTGAGCGAGCAGTAGCATAAAAAACCGCCACAGTTCACAAAAGCAATATGCAAAAAATGCATATTCCAAATTCACGCGACCTACTTGTTCTCTAACCATATAACCAGTAAAATATAGCCATGAATAAGGGTAAAATCAACAAATCACAAAAAGCACTCTATCTATTCTCAGGCATATTAATCGGTTTATGGATGGCAGTTTTGTTCGTAAAAAGCAATTTTAGCATTATGATTTCCGGCTTGAGCGAGGCTGGAAATGCCAACTGGGAAAATCTAAGGGTAGAAATCCTTGATCAAATAGGCATCTTAATATTTGGTCTTTTGATATTGAGCATTGTTTATGGGATTACGGTAGGGATTGTGTATCTAAAAAAATGAACGAAGCATTAGAACTCATAAATATTGACGAACAACTTGGGCAGGAAGTCCCAGCCCCATTGAGGGGTACACGTTTTGCAGAATCATATTCCAGAGATGAAAGACACCACAGGGCTAATTTACCATCCCCTCCAGATAAGTTTTTGCAAACTTTGGCAGAAAATGCAGGAGTGATCGCAGAAGGCTGTCCTTCTATATTCTTTTTTGGAGGTGGGCAAATAGGCATGGAGGATTATGAACACGGGGTCCGTACTTCAGGAAGAATTGCCTCAGCTTATGGAAAAATGCAATCTGCAACAGGTTCGGGCCCGGGGATTATGGAAGCAGCGCACGTAGGTCCAACAAGGGCCATAAATGGGAATGCCAGGAACGTTGGAGTAACTCTGGAAGGTTTGGTACATAAAGAAGCTCCCGGCGTACACAATGATGAGTTGGTCACATTATTTAATATGGCAAGACGATTGGGCTTTTTTTGGCGTTTTGATCAAGGCGGAGTGACTTTTAAAGGAGGTATAGGAAGTTTGGAAGAAATAGTATCGGGTTTTGCGATTTTGCTTCATCCAAAAAATAAAGGGTTGCACTATCCTTTTGTTTTGTCCGAACCCGAAAAAGGTGAAGGAACCTACATGCATACGGTAATGAGGTTTTTAGAAAAAACAGTAGGTACAAAAGTGCATCAGCATTTTACATTGCACCAGGGCGATTCCACAGAAGGTCTTGAAGCAATTATGAAACTAGAAGCCAGCAAGACGGGGCATTGGCATAGCGATTTGCACCTGCCATCTATTGCTTTCTATCCGTTCAAGTTGGACACGGCTCACATCCAGAAAATTGATCTCACCGCCCCTCAAGATGATCCGGTGAGATTTCTAGGACACGTTCGCTGGTTTATGAATCTTTTGGTTCAACTGATTATGATTGATAGGGAAGGCAAGTTTTTACAAGAGAATGGCATTCCGCAAGTTAGAGCATCCCATGAGGTGGTAGGAGCCTTGATGCCAGTACTCGATATGGTTTGGCGGGAAGGAAGAGTGAAAACAGATAAAAATCTTGATGAACTGGTCCAATTTAATAGTTAATTATGGAAGGTACACCTAAACTACTTACCGAGGAGGAGGAACGTACCCTTATGTTGGGCGTGCTGAGGAGTATACGAGGAAAAGAAGCTCCGGGAAATAGAGCACAAGCCGTCGTAAATGAGATGACGAGGATGACTCCAAAACAGAGAGAAGCCTTTATGCGGGTACTACTTCATGAACAATCTCAAATAGATGAGATTCTAAGCACGTGGATGAGGATAAAAAACGCAGTTAGAAGAATAATGGGACAGCCGGAACTTAAAGGCAAATTAAACACAGCCTTTTGGGAAGAGCTTGTCCGCAACATGCAGGCGGAAAATCCTGATTTAGCCCTTGAAGTCTCAAATTGTAAACTAAAATTGGTAATTTCTGCGGATTCGCGCTAAACTCAAACCTGTAAAAAATATATCTTTTAAGGGCCTGTAGCTCAGTTGGCTAGAGCGCTTCCATGGCATGGAAGAGGTCGTCGGTTCAAGCCCGATCAGGTCCACCAATCAAAAAATGTTCAAAAATCCTACTCATAACAGTTTGGCATTCATTCTCATTGTTTTGGTAGCAATTGTGGATGGGATTTTGGTTGCCGATCATTTTTACGCAAAAAGTCCAAATACCAGCACAATCGAACCTGTAACCAGCGATATCACGGAAACAATAGAAGTTACAGCCCCACCCGTCGTCGTACCGGTAAAATCTGTGCCTTTTATAACTCAAGCACCGCTTGGAATCTGGAAAAGCCCCTGGACAGAGTACGCGGAGGAAGCCTGTGTTTACATGGCTTATAAATGGGCAAATAACGAAGGCGTTTCAACTCAAAAGATCGCATCCGACGATTTGTATGGCATAGGCCTATGGGAAAACGAACAATTTGGCTCATCCAAACTTACGGATGCATCTCAAACACTTCAAATCTTAAAAGAATATTTGGGCCACACGAAGGCCACGCTTTCTTACGACCTTGGCGCGGAAGACATCAAAATGCTACTCGATCAAGATATGGTAATGATTGTGCCTGTAAACGGCGGACTTTTGCTAAATCCACATTATGGCAAACCGGCCCCGGAGCACCACATGGTTTTGATTTACGATTACGACGAAACTACATTTATTACAAACGATCCGGGCACGCTTTATGGTGAGGCTTACGCATACAACCAAACGGCCTTGCTTAATTCCATACAAGATTTAAACGGAGACAAAGTGATGATAGTAGTTGGACGCTAATTACGCCTTCTTCTTCGCCACTTTTTTCTCTATTTTCTTTTCTACAGTCTTTTTATCTGCATTAGCAATGTTCCTAGCTAAAAGAGACTTCCTGCGAGCAGCTGTATTCTTTTTGAGCACACCTTTCTTAGTGGCTGTATCTATACATTTGTAAGCCTTTGGAAGTAATTTTTCAGCTTCAACTTTATTGCCTTCTTGGCAAGCATCCATAACCACACGCATTGATTTGCGAAGTGCTGTACGAACATTATAGTTGCGAGCTTGCTTTACTAATGACTGACGAGCGCGTTTCTTGGCAGATTTGATTATAGGCATGCTTTTCCTTGTGATTTAAAAAATTGCCCGTAAAATATAAAAGTCTAACCTGATTTTGTCAAAGGAAAATGAATAAAAAGATTATTTTGGCATCCGGCAGTCCACGGCGTAAAGAGCTTCTTAACCTTATAGGGCTTGATTTTGAGGTAGATGTCTCAACGGAATTTAATGAACATACAGGTGATGATTTTTTGGATCCAAAGGAACTTGTGGCTAAAAATGCCGAAGGGAAGGCCAAAGAAGTGGCAAAAAGGCATCAAAATGGACTAATTTTGGGCGTAGATACGGTGGTTTCACAAAATGGGCAGATTCTAGGCAAGCCAACAGATCAAAATGATGCGTTTAGAATGCTAAAACTTTTACAAGGCAAAACTCACATTGTTTGGACCGGGATTTGTTTTATAGACGCCGTAACAGGTAAAGAACTCTCGTCACAAGATAGCACGGAAGTAGATTTTGTAGAAATGACCGACAAGGAAATTTTAGAGTACATCGCGACAGACGAGCCAATGGACAAGGCCGGGGCCTATGCAATTCAAGGGCTTGGATCAAAATTTATAAGTGGAATTAGAGGTGATTTTTTTAACGTTATGGGCTTATCTGTGCGACGCGTTTATGAATTATGGAAAATATTGACCTTGTCATAAGGTTAGAGTACCTTTATTACATCTTAACCAACCCACGCCATGGGAAAAAAAGCTGGTAAAATCGCATTAGGTCTTGGTCTTTTGACCGGAGCCATAACGGGGCTTCTTCTTGCCCCGGAAGAAGGTAGGAATCTTCGCAAAAAACTTGCAAAAGGGGACACAAAAGGTCTTTTTAAGGACTTGGAACTTATGGGTGAAGAAATCAAAAAAATGGCAGTTGATTTAAGCAAGAGGCCATCAGTTAAAGAGGCATTGGAAAAGGCAAAAGATAGAGCCGCAGACGTTGCCGATTTAAAACGTGAAGAATTGGATGATTTACTCCGCGATGCAACCAAAAAGGCCAACACCTTTAAGGACAAAATTGCAGTTTTTGTTAAAGAACAAAAAGACGCACTTGAAGAGCATTTAAAGGAGAAAGGAGTTAAAAAACCTGCTAAAAAAGCCAAAGCCAAGAAATCCTCTGTAAAAAAGGCAAAAAAATCTCCAAAGAAAAAATCCGTGAAGTTGGCAAAGAAGTAGGAAGGGAAGAAACGCTTCATTGATTACAAAGTTCTACAATAAAAAGGGCCTTCGGGTCCTTTTTTGTCTGCTATGTTTTTTTGAGGGGGCAAACGGCTTTCTTAAGCCAAAAATCAAAGTAAAATCTGTGCGCGTGCACAGACCTCAAGCCTCATTTCTCTTAATCCCCCTTATTGTTGCATTGTAACAATAAGGGAAACAACGTTTTTTGGGTTAGCAAAAGTAAAAAGTCAAAAAATTATATGACCATCGTTCCATCTTCACCAGTTATTTTTCTCCAATTGATTCTTTGCAGGCCTTAATTGCGTTCCTGGCACCATTAAGAGCATCAAAGCCATCAGATCCTGGCTGAGGGTTGGTAATGACAGGGTCATTCTTTTGCCAAAACAGCCACTCATTGCCAATGGGAAGATTTTCTGTAGAGTATTTAGCCATTAGACTATTTAATTCGCCGTCTTTGGTATACACATATGTTAAATCCCAAGTTTCAACCGATTGTTCGGCCTGCTCAGGATCATTTATTGTAACAGTATATTTTGCACTTATGCTTTCTGCACTCGTGTATAGGGTACGTCTTGCAACTCTTGTTTTGTGGTGTTTTTCATACCACTTGTCTGATTTGCCGGCTGCCTCATCTAAGTACTTTATTAAATCAATGGCAACTTTACCTACCTCTTCGTGGGCCTTTTCAACCGTCCCAAAACTTTCTGGGTCTAATGGTGCAATTTCTTGCTTCAATTTGTTAAGAGCTTCCTTTCTTTCATCTTTGGTAGGCGCTTCTTGTGGTACATGTGATTCAAATCCCATTTTATTTTTATTTATTTTATCCGGTAACTATAGCACGAAAATCGCTTGGGAACCATCGATTTAGCTTGGCACTCCTCGGCAAGGCCGAAATTTTATGCTATAATTAAGTTTGTAATTAATGATTGTTTCAATATGGCAATGGTCGTTGACCTCATTGGCGTCGAAGCGAAAGTAAAAGAAACTCAAACTACAGACGTTCGTGCATCTGTTGTACCAGATGGCGTTGTGAAAACTAACGAAGGTATAAAAACAATACTTGCAGATCCCAATAGAACTACTATTGGTGACGCTTATGGATATCAGCCTTTTCCATCAACTACCGAACGTATAGTTTTAGGTGATTTTGCTAAAGGCTCGTTGATAACTAATTTAGGTGAAAATAATTTTGGACAGTTCGATACGCTACAAGATCACGGGATTGTAGCAATTTCAACATTTGATACTTCAAATGGAGGCCATTTGGACTTGGTAGCTCATAAACTTATAAAAATTGATCAAAATACTGGTGTTAGAAGTGAAGCTATGCACGTTGAATTGATTAATCCAGGAAAAAATGAACAGGATAATGGTCATTGCGTATGCAACTTTTTAATCAGAAAGACTGACCACGGCTCATATGATGAGTGGGATTTGCACGATCGAATAACCGCCGAAGCTTACTTAGGACAAGGAATTGCACCGGAAATGTTACATTTTGTAGAATCACAGCTTAAAACCAGGGCTAACAAAATAGAAAAACCACAAATAATCACTGCGGAATTGGCACAAGTTGACGTTCTACTTTGGTTGCTTAAAGAAGGCTTTACATCTGCTACCACTGGAGATAGTGAAAAAATAGACCGTCTATTTAGTGGAGATCAAGATTTGGTAGTCGTTTCTGCTCCAATGGACGAACATGCAGGACAAAAACGCCAATGGTATGTTTTTGAAAGAAGCAAATATTTTGACGAAAACGGTAATCCAAAACTCGAGCTATGGGATTATGAAAATTCAGAATATTTGAAGCAATCTTTTCGGATTCATTTAAAAAAGGTTGTAAAGTCCTAGGCACCATTACCTCTATAATTCATAGCTATTTTTAATGTTAACCCAATGGCGTCATGCTTTGAAATTTCTTCAAAATAACAATTAAATAGCTCACAAAAATCACAAAAAATATGGCCGTGAGAATCAATCCGAAAATAAATAGGGCATCGTTAAATCCAAGTACTCCCAAGTAATATCCAAAGAAAGGAGAGCTAACGGCGAAAATGCTGTGGTAGAGCAGATTATTGAAGGACAAAACTGTTGCATGTTTAGACTCCGGCGTTGCTTTTAAAATCTCATGGTTGGTGATGACGGAAGAAATAGATGAGACGAAAAAGACTAATCCAAAAATCAAAAATCCTGCCTTAAAAACTACAGATGAAACCACGAAAATTGGAATAATAAGCAACAAAGATAGTACAAAATAAGACCATTTTTTAAAAAATAGTTCAAACCCATTAGCTATTTTAGAAGCAATAGCAGCTACCAAAAAGAAATACGCAGATGCCAATCCAAAATATTTAATATCCAATTCCGAGGTCTGCATATAAACCTGTGTGAGTGGATATATGGTTTTAAAAGTTGCACCAACAATGCCGGAAAATAAAAAGATCCAAAGTATCCATTTTGAGCTTTTAATAATACTAAAACTTTCGGTAATCACTTTTAAATAATGTGGACGTTCATCTCCTTTTGCTGTTTCTTTCGATTTAATGGAAGCAACTACAAAAAATAATATGGCGAACGCAACGGCAGAAAGAACGAAGGTTAACTTCATGTTTACGGAAGCAATAAAACCACCCATTAAAGACGCAAAAGAAATACTAGCCAAGCTGATAAGTTGAGCTGTTCCTTGATATTTTTTGAAATCTTTTTCTTTATTTTGCCTGTGTAATATTTCATAAAATAAGGCTGTATCTGCGCCACTAATAAAAGCAACCGCCATTGCGCAAATGAGCTGGCCAATTGCAAATGCAAAAAAATCACTCCCGATAAAAAATACAAAACATGAAAGTATCCATAACAAAGCCCCAATCAAAATACTTTTTTTGCGACCAATATAATCTGCAAGGGCACCGGTTGGGACTTCAAACAAAACAACACCAATCGAAAAAATTGTTTCGGTTATAAAAATTTGAGTAAAACTAAGCCCCGAATCCTTAAAAAATATATAAACTACAGGCAGGAAAAAGAGAAAACTGCTAAGCGCAGAATAAACATAGTATTTTAGAATGTCTTTGTTCATAAACTTTCTCTCACTTCTTTAAGCATACTCACTCTTTTTTCAATCAACTCTTTTGTCCCAATATCTTTTCTAAAAAACACAGGCCCTTTGACGCTTTCAGCGCCTTTTTGCGCAATAATTTCCGCTTCTTCCAAAGTGTTTGCGATGCCGGTGCAAGCAACAGCGCGCGAACCTAGCAAATATAATCCATCTTCGCGCTCATCTAGCGAGGCAAAATATAATTTAACTTCACTAGGCACGCCACTTGTATCAATTTTAAGATTTTTAACAGGATTTTCCGGATAGCCTTCCGGGCAAACATATTTAACAACAACTGCTTTGTTCTCAAATTCGGTGTTCAATTTATCAAGCGTGCCATCCAAAATCGCCTCACAAACCGCAATAAAATCGGTTTTTAAAATTGGTAAAACATTCATAACTTCCGGATCACCAAAACGCGCGTTATATTCAATCAATCTAACACCATTTTTAACTGCAATAAATCCACCATACAAAATCCCTTTAAAATAAGAACCGGTTTCTTTGTACAAAGCCTCAGCGACGGCAAGATTAATTGCATGCGCATCCGCAATATCGCTAGGCTTTAAAAAGGGGAGTGAATGATTTGCGTCACTGTAAGTACCCATACCACCAGTGTTAGGCCCGCTGTCACCATCAAAAGCACGCTTATGATCTTGCACAGCAGGCATATCCACAACATGTTTGCCATCACAAAAACTCATGAGCGAAAATTCTTGGCCCACAAATTTTTCTTCCACAACCACCCGTCCAAATTTTTCGATTGAAGCCTTTGCAAACAAAATTCCTTCGTCGATTGTCTTTAAATGCTCTCCGGAAAGTTGCACGCCTTTTCCACCCATTAAGCCATCTGATTTAACAACATATTCGCCTAATTCCTGCATCCATTCACTCAAACCATCTTCATTTAAAAACACTTTATAACGAGGATTGCCGGGAATGCCATATTTTTCGAGTAAATCACGCGTAAAAGATTTTGAACTTTCAAGTTGCCCAAGCAATTTTATTGGCGCCACACTGCGTACGCCGATTTTTAAAAGTTCATCAGTAACTCCACTTGCAATTGGATCTTCCGGCCCGATTATTGCAAAGTCAGGTTTGCACTCAAGCGCAAAATCACAAACAGCTTTTGGGTCAGTGGTTTTTCCAATTTTATAGCCTTTAGTCATCGCCGATAAGCCCGGATTTAAAGCTCCACCTAATACAAAAAGCTCACAACCCTCACGGCTACGCATTAAAGCTTCGCCAATTGCATGTTCACGCGCGCCATTCCCAATTAGCAATACTTTTTTCATTTCCAAATCGGTAAAAATTATAACATCCCAGGTTGGCCGGGAGTTCCTGCATCATCACTTGTATCATAAGCTTTTGAACAACTTCGCATCATATCCAGATCTTGCTCATTCTTTTTGAGTAATTCTTCACTAATATCTCCGGTGATATAATTCCCATCAAAACAAGCTAAACAAAACTCATCCACATCGGCATATTTTACGGCATCCACAAGGTCGTCAAGAGTCTGGTAAAAGAGCGCATCGGCACCAATGGCTTGCTTGATACCCTCTAAAGACAATTCGTTTGCTATGTATTCTTTTCTACTAGGCAAGTCGATTCCATATAAACAAGGATAAGTGAGCATAGGTGCTGCAGATGCAAAATAAACTTTTTTTGCACCGGCTTGCCTAACTATATCAATAATTTGTTTTGACGTATTCCCGCGAACAATACTGTCATCAACAAGTAAAACGTTTTTACCTTCAAGCTCAACCACATTAGGAGATAACTTATAGCGTATTGATTTTTTGCGTATAGTCTGCCCGGGCATAATAAAAGTCCTTCCAATATAGCGATTCCTTATAAGCCCCTCTCGTAACTTAAGGCCAAGCTCATATGCAAGGGCAATCGCAGTAGACCTTGAGGTGTCCGGCACCGGACAAACCACATCAATATCAAGCCCGGATTCTTTGATTTGTCTCGCCAATTTTCTACCCATTTGTAGCCTTGATTTATATACGGAAACCCCATCAAGAACTGAATCCGGACGGGAAAAATATACATATTCAAAAATGCACGGTTTGTGTTTTTTATCCATGATTTTTTTACGATGTACTTGCCTTTTATTGTCGATGAATATGGCCTCACCATTCCCAACATCAGAAATAACTTCAAAGTCAAGGAGGCCAAGAGCAACAGATTCTGAAGCAAAAATATAATCTGTGCTGAGCTTTGTTTCTCTTTTACCAAAAATACCGGGGCGGATTCCATTTGGATCACGGAATGCAAGCATCCCTTGTCCCGCGATATAGGCCACTACAAAGAAACCACCTGTAATTTTTTCATATACTTCTTTCATAGCATCAAAAACCTGATCGACAGTGAGGTCTCCATGTGGTTTTTGCCTTGCAATCGCCTTTGCTAGTATATGGAGGATAATTTCAGAATCGTTGTCGGAATTTACGAGTACATGTTCATCTCTAGCAAGACGATCTTTAAGCTCTTTGTAGTGTGGCAAAGTACCATTGTGGGCGAGCAAAATTCCATAAGGTGAAGTCCTAAAAAACGGCTGTGCGTCCCTGGTTTTACAGCCATTCACAGTCGGATATCTAAGATGTCCTATCCCAACATTTCCGTGGAGTTCTTCGAATTCTTTTGCTTTAAAAACGTCACGTGTGAGCCCAAGTTCCTTGTGAATGTTAAAGTGTTGGCCATCAAAAACGCCCATACCACAGGCATCTTGTCCACGATGTTGCAACATAAGCATCGCGTCATAAAGTTCATAAGCTACCTCATCACTTCCATAGATACCAACTACTCCGCACATGAGAAAGGGGTTAAAGAGATAATTGTTTTCGTGTCGCCTTAATTGTATTTAGAAGCAAGCAGGCAACGGTCATAGGGCCAACTCCACCGGGAACGGGAGTTATCATACTGGCTTTTTTAGAAATTTCATCAAAATCTGTATCACCAACAAGTTTTCCATCCAAAGTACGATTTATACCCACATCCACCACAATTACGCCCTCTTTTACCATATCTGCGGTCAAAAATTTTGGCCTACCTACAGCTACAATCACCAAATCAGCCTCGCTAGTAAACTTGGACAAATTTTTTGTTCGGCTGTGGCACACACTAACCGTGGCATCGCGATTCATAAGCATATTTGCAATAGGTTTCCCAACGCTATTACTTCGTCCAATCACCGTAACGTCCATACCTGTTACATCCACTTTGTAATACTCCAAAATTTTGATTATTCCCATTGGAGTGCAAGGGGCCAAATCCTCAAATTCTTTAGAAATAACCATTTTGCCAATATTATAAGCGTGGAAGCCATCCACATCTTTATATGGATCAATTGCTTTCATTATTTTTGGCGTGTCTATTTGAGCGGGGAGTGGCACTTGGATAATGAATCCATTCACACTTTTGTCGTTGTTAAGCTCAATCACTTTTTTAAGCAATTCGTCTTGAGTAATTGTATCCGGTAGCCTTATAATTTCGCTTAAAATACCAACCAAATGGCAGGCCTCTTCTTTTTTTTGTACATAAACCTTACTTGCAGGATCTTCTCCAACAAGTACAACCACAAGTTTTGGCAAAATACCGCGTGCTTTCAGCCCCTCCACATCTGCTTTAATTTCCTTGAGTAGAGAATCTGAAACCCTGCGTCCATCCATTATGGTGGCCATGTTTCTAAAGGTGAAGAGCCTTCACATTTAACTTGATTTCTTGGGAAGATGCAACAGAACTGTTTGCCAAATTAGATTTTCGGTTTCTTCTTTAGACCCAAAAACCGGAATTTTTATCCAGTCATATGCCTCTGCAAGCTCCAGATGAATCTGCCTCGAACGTTTCATTAACGCATCATTATCTTCATGCAAATGCCCGATTTCTTTTGCGCTCAAATGCCTTTCTCCATCAAGCAAAATCGCCAAATCCTCTTTAACAAGATAGGAATTGATTCTTTTTAGCCATGCGGTATCAGCGCCCTTTACCGTTCCCCAAGCGATTCCAGTACCAGTATAGTCTTCGGCAACAACAATTTTGCCGGAGGCGAGCCAATCTTTAAGTGTAGGTTCAAATTGATAGCGGTTTAGAGTGAACCACATTTGTAGCTCCTCTTCAGAAATATCTTGAGCCTTACCACTGCGTAAAAACTTATCTAAAAACACACCGGAAGGCGCAACTTCATAGACCGGATATTTTCTATAAACCGCATCAAAACCCTCAGCCTTTAAGTGTTCTACAAGCCGTAGAGCTTGAGTTGTTTTGCCTATATTATTTATTCCGTAAAGCGTTATGAGCATGGTTCAAACGGGGTTATCAGTACTCCCAAATCCACCACGGCTCTCCGTGCGGATTGTGTCCACTTCTTCCCACTCGGCCTTGTCTATTCTCACAAACACTCCTTGCGCAATTTTTTCACCACGCTCAATTGTAACGCTATTTTCAGAAAAGTTATAAACTTGTATTTTGATTTCATCTGCAGGGCCACAATAATCATGATCAATAATGCCAAAACCATGTGGCTGGGTGAGCCCCTTTTTGCGTGGAGTACTACTTCTTGAGGCAACGGCCAGCATATATCCTTTTGGTACTTCCACAATCAAATTACCAGGTACAAGTTCAATCTTGCCAGGTTCAACCGTAACAGTTACGCGTGCAAGAAAATCAAAGCCCACACTGCCTTCCGTTTCGTAGCAGGGTAGTGGGAGAGACTTGTCTATGCGTTTTAGGCGAATTTTCATTTGTCCATCCGGCGAATTAAAGCGTGCCGAGTGTTTTACTAGCATCCAAATGAATACCAGGTCCCATTGTAGAACACAAGGTAATGCTATTCATAAATACGCCTTTTATTGTAGCAGGTTTCTTTTCGTTAACAGCCTTGAGATAAGCCAAAACATTTTCCACTAGCTTGTCTTCACCAAAAGAAACTTTACCAACTATATTATGCAAATTACCCTGTTTGTCATTGCGGAATTCCACCTGTCCTTTAATAAGATCAGCAATAACCTGGCCGATATCTGGAGTAACGGTACCTGATTTTGGATTTGGCATAAGACCAACTTGCCCGAGTTGCCTTGCAACTTTTGCAAGACTTTTCATCATATCCGGAGTTGCAACTGCAGTATCAAAATCAAGCCAACCTTTTTCGATTTTCTCTATAAGTTCATCGCTACCGGCTTCTATAGCACCGGCATCTTTTGCTTCTTTTACTCTGTCTTCACTAACAAATGCCACCACGCGAACTTTTTTACCAGTTCCATGCGGGAGGCTAACTGTTGCGCGGAGTTGTTGTTCAGCTTGAGCTGTATCAATCCCAAGATTTATATGTATCTCAACTGATGAATCAAACTTGGTCTGAACAGTGGATTTAAGGAGAGAAACTGCTTCTGCAAGTTCGTAAAGCTTCCCAGCGTCTATTTTTTCGAACGCAGCTTTATATTTTTTACCGTGTGACATAAACAAAGTGGTTATGGGGTCCAATCGAGTAAAAACTCTCCCCCGAATTTAAATCTAGAATTTGATTCTCTTAGCCTTCAACCTTAACACCCATACTGCGAGCAGTACCTGCCATAATTTTAACTGCAGCATCAATATCATTTGCATTCAAATCTTCCATTTTAATCTTTGCAATTTCTACAAGTTGAGCGCGAGTTATAGTTCCAACCTTATCTTTATGAGGAACCGCTGAGCCCTTAGTAAGATTTATCGCCTTCTTAATCAGAATGGCTGCTGGAGGTTGCTTCATTATAAAAGTGAAGCTACGGTCCTCCAAAATTGTAACAATCACCGGAATAATGGTTTCACCCAATGGACGAGTGGCCTCATTAAATTTTGAACAAAAATCTTGCAAATTAACTCCGTGAGGACCAAGCGCTGTACCTACTGGAGGTGCAGGATTGGCTTTTCCGGCGGGAATCTGAAGTTTAACAATTGCTACGATCTTCTTGGGAGCCATAAGTTTAGGGAAAAAGCCTGCAAATTCTACTCACGAACCTAAAGGATGTCAAACACTTTTTTCATATTCTCATGGAAACTTTGAGCATATTCAAAAGCAAAGATGTCTTTTCCGGAGCGCATAACCACGTGAACAGTCTTAATTTTCGTCTTATGATTGAAGTAAAAAGAAGCATCTCCATAATTATTAACTTCATTCATTTCGCCAAGCTCCGTAATACTTGAGGCAGAGTCTCTAAGGGTTAAATACCCTTGGAAGGCGGAAGTATCGGTTGAATATTTAATTTCATAAACGGACCCAACGTAATTTTCACCATCAAAAAGATTCCATTGGAAAACTGTATCCTCACCGCTACTGGAAAATGGTATAAACTGGAAAACTAATCCGGAAAAAGTGGTTTCCTTAAGCACGGGCGTGGCGAACCCAGAGAGTAAAAATAAGCCAGTATCCGTTAGTGGTTCAATTTCAGACTGTAGCTCAACCGCATCATTAGTTTCTACAGTATCCAAATTGCTTTCCAAAAGAGTTTCAGTGGGTTCACTGGCAGTGGGCATTTCTACAACTTCACTCACATCTTCACCAGTGCTATCTGGAGCAGGCAAATCACCATTGCGGTTCAGGTAATCATGAAAAACCGTATCGCTGATGATTAATATAACAGCAACGGATAGAATCAAAGAAAAGAGCGTAAAACGCTGCATATGCGCAGGGGTTACTTTTTCTTAACTTGATCAAAATCAAGTTCAACTGGAGTCTCACGTCCGAATATGGAGATCATGACCTTAACCTTACCCTTTTCTTCGTCAATATCATCCACAAGGCCTTCGTAACCTGCAAAAGGCCCATCGAGCACTATCACAAGGTCGGTCTTTGACAAACTAATCTTAAACTTAGGTTGATTGTCATCCTCCAAATAACGTTGAACCACACCCCATTCTTCTGCAGAAACCGGAACCGGAATCGTGCCGGATCCAACGAATCCCGTTACATTCGGGGTATTTCTAACTACGTACCAAGATTCATCATCCACCATCATATCCACAAGCACATAACCTGGGAACAAACGCTTTTTCTCGGTTTTTGGCTTGCCTTTTTTAACCACAATCTGCGTTTCTTTAGGCACAACCACATCAAAAATTTTGTCTTGCATGCTCATTGATTCAATACGTTGAAGTAGGGCTTCACGTACCGCATCTTCATAACCGCTATAGGTATGAATAACGTACCAATGACGTCCTGTGTTCTTAGCCTGTTTTGCCATAAATTATTGAGAAAGGGTGGAAAGTTTTGTAAGAAGGTATTTGTAACCTTCGGAAAGACCAAAATCAAAGCCTCCAATAGCAATCGCAAGCACAAAAGAAACTCCAACCACAATCCCGGTGAGCATTGCTGCCTGTTCTTTAGTTGGCCAAGTCACTTTTCCAAATTCAGAAAAAGCACTTACAAAATATTCAACAATTGGATTCTGATGAGGTTTTGATGGATTTTCTTTCATAGGATTGGTTTACAGGATGCTCCCAAAAAGCCTGCGAGTTCAAGACATACGGAGTCTACTACTGGTAATTCTCAAAAAGCAAGTGATTTTCTCGGGGGTTTATGGTATACTTAGAAGATTAAATAATACGTATGGCTAAAAAAGCGAGTAAAAAATGGATTTTAGGACTCATATTTGTGGCCGTGCTTGGTGCAATATTCGGCTATCTAACGCCACATACTCTGGCTTCCAGCTTTATGCCACTTCCAAGTACGGAAGATTTGAGCATACCGGCTCCGGAAGGTGAAACAGCAATAGAAAAGTTCGAAAATTTCTTAGGTCCGGTTGCAAGAAATCTACGCATAATTATTGGCGCAATTGCAGTTTTGCTAATAGTTATAGCGGGATTTTCCATGGTTATAAGCGGAGAGAACGAAGAGGATGTGAAGAAACACAGGCGCGTAATAACTTACAGTGTTATTGGACTCATTATGATAAGTATTGCAGGCCCGGTTGCGGAAATTTTTGATTACAGACGAGGTAATTTTATGGATAATCCAGAGGATTTTATTGAGCGCGCTCAGCTTTTTGATTCGATGACACAAATGGTCATCACCTTTCTAAAGTATCTGCTTGGAAGTTTGGCGACTTTGATGTTTGTGAGGTCTGGAGCAATTATGGTGATGTCTTCGGATAACGAAGAGGAGATAACTCGTGAAAAAAAGAATCTTTTCCTCGGAGTGGCGGGTCTTTTCTTAGTTATAGTCTCAGACCTGATAATCAGTAAAATCTTGTACAATGCGGAATATAACGACGCTACGAATTCCACGCGCGTAGCAATCGACCAAAATGAACTGGTTCGTCAACTGGTTGGAATCGTAAATCTTATGGTTTCATTTGTTGGGCCGATCATGATGCTGGGGATAGTAGCCGGAGGAGTGCTTTATGTTACCTCCGGTGGAGATGATGAACGAACTGGACTCGCTAAAAAGATTATCAAAAATTCGATTATTGGAGTTGTAATTATTTACAGTGCCTTTGCTCTTGTATCCACAGTAATCGCAGGCTACTTCTAAACATGAAAAAACTTCTTTTTACATTGGCGATAATTATGGGATCTGCACTTCCGTGCTTGGCCTATGCAAGCGATATAGATTTTTTAGATACCTTCGATGCTTTCCAAGAAAGCGTTAGTGATGGCAGTCAAGATGTGCAAAATGATGCCGAGGCTATAGAATTGCCAAATTTTTCAGACAGTGCCAACGAGGGCGCCTACGTGCTTGTTGACGCGATCCAAAGGTTTTTGGATTTCTTTAAACTGATAGTTACGCCGATCGCCGTTTTAATGACTATATTTGTGGGTGTAAAAATGGTTACAGCCGGTAAAGAGAGTGAAGAAGTCTCCAGAAAATCCAAAACTTATATTCGTTATTTTGTTGAAGGTCTAATAGTGATTTTTATGGCGGATGCAATCGTAAGCGTTATTTTTGGGGCAGAGGGTGGAATTTTCCGTGGAGGAGCGGCCGGAGCAGAAGAATATGCAGCAAAAACAGCAAGCCTCATGGAAGGTATTATGAGCCTAATTGAAACCCTGGTTGGTTCACTTGCCGTATTCTCACTTGTAACGGCGGGAATGCGCTACGTTGGAGGTTCATATGATGATGATCAAATTGGTAAGGCGAAAAAACAAATCACCTGGTCGCTGGTTGGACTTTTTGTAGTCGGAATTAGTGAATTTGTGGTCAAAAAAATACTTTTCCCGGATCAAGGAGCAAAGCTTGGTGTAGAGTCCGCAAAACAATTATTTGCCCAAGTGACCAACTTTATTGCCGGCACAATGGGAACTTTGGCTTTTGTGTTTTTGATTTATGCCGGCTTCTTATACCTTATGGGAGCACAAAGCGAAGATAATGTTTCAAAAGCAAAAAAGATTATTTTCACAGCTTTAATAGGAATAGTAATAGCCATTTCGGCCTTTGCATTCTCAAATACTTTTATAACACTTGATGCTTCAAGGTAATTACCTCTATAATATGCTAAAAGTTCCCGCCATGACACTTAGACAATTCATACTTGGTACGCTAGCAACAGCTTATTTCTGCGCATTTTCCTTGATTCCGCTCGCAGGCGCACTTAGCTATGAGAGCTCAGTAACGGGTTCCGATGAGTCTGAAGGTGACGTGCAAGATACTGATTGTGCAAATTTGGACGACAGTATGGCCGCCGCAATGGGTTGTGATACCAGCGATCAAATTACTGATTTCACCCAGTACACCGGGAGCCTGGAAGGACCGGACGCTTCCGGTTACGACGAAGCTCTTACTCAAAACACAAATGCTCGTGATTTAATACAAACGATTGTAAATTACGCTCTGTCATTTTTGGGGTTGGTAGCGATTGTAATGGTGATTTATGGGGGAATTATGTACGTAATGAGCCGTGGCGACACGGATATGACTACAAAAGGTAAGAATGCAATCACTTACGCTTCAATAGGAATAATAATTATTTTGAGTTCTTATGCTTTAGTTAACACAATCATTGGCGTTGGAGGAGGCTCAACAGATAGCGGAGACGGAACGGCAACAGGTGGTGAAACAATCACAGAAGCCGGTGCCGCCTTTGACGTTGACGCCGTACTTAACGAAATTGAGGGTATCGCCGTTGATTACAAAACCACCTACGATACTTATTTGGCCGTCACACAAGAAATTGAATACCTGCAGTCAATTGAGATGCCTTTAATAATCAGTGTAGCGGAATCGGACAACACTTTAGGAGGAGTTGTTGAGGCAATAGGAGAATGGGCTACAGGGACCGATGATGATTATACGGATCAATATACCTTAACAGACGAAGCAGATATCGAAGCCTATCTCTCTGATCTCAAAAAAGGGATACAGACTATTCAATCACAAGTAGATCCATTAAGCGACACATATGAATCTGCGCAAGCCATGTATAACTATCTTAAGAGTGGCACAAACACGAGTTCAAATTTCTTAAAACAAATTGCATCACTGCTAGCTCCACAAGCAAATGCTGAGAGCGCAACAACAGGTTCTACATGCTATAACACTACACTAAGTAGCGATACAACAAGAGACTATGGAGCGGGATGGACAGTCTATGATACAGACGTCTCAGCAATAGACGAAAATATCTGCGGGATGCTACTTTCCATACAGGAAAAGGCAAACAGCGATTATGAGGAGCAAGTGGCTATAATAGTAAACAGATTTGAGGATATGCGTGCGCTTTTTGATACAGAAAGTTTAAGTGGTTACGATTCAGGATCACAACTTAATACCGTTCTGGAAAAGTTTGAATATATATATGATAGTGAAGGCACTGATGGGCTTCTAAATAAACTTTATAATGATTCACACGGGAATTATGCAGAAGTAGCAGACAACACTAGGATAGCAACTGTTACGGCAAATAATACCCGCAACTTAATCAATGCTTTAAACGATTTGCATGAAATAGTCGCAAATATACAATTTGTAAAGGTTCGATTAACGGCAAGCGCAGTTGAGGGTAATGCCGATATGATTGTAAGGTTTACAGCCCTCGGCACGGAAGACCCAAGTGGACAAACGGTAACGGATGAGCAAATTCAATGGGATTTAGATGGAGATTTAAACTTTGAAACTATTTCAAATAGTGGGGTAAGCTCACAAACAGATACCTCTTCAGGCGGTTTGCCTGGAGTATTCTCATCTGCTAGTAGAGAGCCTACCGGTGCAACTGTAAGCGCAATCTATAGTTCTGCCGGGACATACAGGGTTCGCGTGCGAGTACTCAGCTCAGATGCGAATATTGCAGCCGGACTGGCAACGGTATCTATATTAGTAAATCCACCACGTTCACAAATTATACTAAAAGCTACAACCGGGACTTCAGAAAGTGATAAAACCGTTATTGCCGACTACAGCACTTTCCCGATTGTAGACAAGGACTCATACAAAACCACAATAACCGAGGCGGACAGTGGAGTTACCTTTGACGCATCCGAAACAATGGATGGTAATAGTAATAAAGAAGGAATAGTGTTTTACGAATGGGATTTCGGTGACAACAATATTGTCTCCGGAAATAGCTCCGAAGCCGCCACAGTGCAACATTCCTTTACGTCGGAAGGCTCCTTTGACGTTTCATTAAAGGTGATTGATCAAACAGGCGTTGAGGACTTTAAATATTTCAAAGTTGTAGTCAGTACACTGGCCTCACACATTTCTTACTCGCCTGAAACTGGTGGAATCGGAACAACATTCACATTTGACGGCACGGGTTCTGCGGTTAACTTGGGGAACATCTCAAGTTACCAATGGACGGCAACGCTAAATGGGCAAGCTATTGCATTAACAGATAGTACAAAAAGTACTTTAAGTGCAAAATTTAATGATCCTGGTGTTTATGCTGTTACGCTTTTGGTTGCGGATAGTAGTGGAAAAACAGATTCAATGTCTATAAATGTGCTTGTTGAATCAACTCCTCCGGTTGCAATTTATACATACGATTCAGTAAGTGAAAATGAACCTGCAACGATTTTATTTGATGCTGGAGATAGCTATGACCCGGATGCAAACGACGCAATAACTTATGCTTGGACTTTTGGAGACGCCTTGGCCGGAGAAGATTATAAGGTTGTGGATGGGGATGCGAAGAGCAAAGAGTTAACCGTACAGTTCTTAAAAGTGGATGATTATGAGGTCACATTAACGGTTTTTGATCAATATGAAGCCGGTATACAAAAAAGCGATACGGCAACGGCAACTATTGCAATCGCATCTGTTCTAGATGTGGATTTAACCGTTGACGGCGAAGGCGCAAGGCACTTGAATGCCGAGGGCAAAGCCTCTGTGGAATTTACAGCGCTAAGCTCAACGGCAACAGGCTTGGAGATTGATTACGGTGACGGCAAAACTGATTTTTCAGACACAATCACACGTGGCCAAGTAATCTTTACTCATGATTATGAACAGGCAGGTATTTTTTACGTTACCTTAACGGCCTATGATGACACTGATAATAAAATTTCTGTAACACGTCGCGTATACATAGGTACCGGCGATGCTCCAATTGCGGTGATAGACGTTTCCTCCGATGGCAAAGACATAGGTTTTGGCTCCACACTTACAGGTAGCGTTAAAACAAAATTCACATTTGATGCCAGAAATTCAGTAAATCTGGATGGATCCACAAATAATCTCACCTATTTCTGGAATTTTGGGGATGGCACAACAGCTTCACAAGCCGAAGTTACCCACACCTTTGACGAACAAACAACTTACACAGTATCTCTTACCGCAAAAGACAGATCAGATAGCTCTATAGGCGGGGATAGTACCATCCAAATTAAAATCAGCAATATTGCTCCAAGGATCAGAGGTATTACCGTGACTCCGCAGGGAACCACAATGCAAACGCCATTAAATGTTAACGTTACAATCGATGCCACGGATGAAGATGGCAAAGTAAACTACGTAAAAGCTTGGTACTACGATTTAAACGACACGGCCGAACAGCTTGGAATGGTTACATCTCCATCTGCCAGCTTTACGCTCAAAATAAACACCAATGGGCAAGAAGGTGACTCAAAAGAATATGGATTTGCAGCAGAAGTTACAGATGATGACAATCAAACAGTCTCCAGTTTTGATGAACTTTTAAGCACAGAGATCCCAACACTCGCGGTAGTAAACGGGCAAAACGATACGCCACTTGCAAGCTTTACGGTAAATAAAACCTCGGTTTATGTTGGTGAAGAAGTAACCTTCTCCAGCACTTCTTATGATACGGATGGCACAATAGTGAAATATTGGTGGGATATAGACGGTAATGGCATATTTAGCGATAACGATCCCGAGGAAAAATCTTCTTATGTCTACCAATTCACTCAAGTGCACCCGGACGGCGTTAATGTAAAACTAAAAGTTGAGGACAGCTCAGGGGCAACATCGGAATCAAATGCGGTAAAAATCTACGTTGATTCTATTGCAAATCCTCCGGATGCAAAATTCTTAACAGACGTGAACGGAACAACTGTGACCTTTAAAAATAACTCCAGTTTTGACGGCGATAACGGTTCAACTTTTGAAGGTATCTATTGGGATTTTGATACCACAGTTGATAGCGATGGGAACTCCGTTCCGGATAACGACCTCGATTCTTTGGAAGAAAATCCGGTGCGAACTTACGACGCACTAGGCACTTATCAAGTTAAGATGACTATAGTGGATAATTTGGGGCAAACGGATACGGTTACTCAAGATGTAAAAGTTCTTGAAACAACTGCTCCTGTTGCAGATTTTTCTTACACGGTTGTGGACAAAAAAGTTGAATTTAAAGACAAATCCACTTTTGATACGGCAAATGGCGTGGAGGCCAGATCTTACACTTGGGATTTTGATATCGATTTGGAAGACGACACTAATTCAGACGTAAAAAATCCAAGTTATGAATACGCGGATTATGGGACCTACAACGCAAAACTTGTGGTGCAAGACAGCATGGGCAAAACAAGCACCATCACAAAAGAAGTGGAAGTAAAAAATCCAGTTCAACCTGTAATTGCTTACCTAAGCTCTACGCCGGAGGCCAACATTTTAAGCCAAATAGTACTGGATACCGACGGGCAGGAAGTAACTTTTTATTTTAACGGCGAAGGTGGAAACAATAGTTACACCTATACATTGGATAAGAACATTTTCTACGATACAAATGGAGACAGCATCCGCGATAACGACGCAGATTACACGGCCACCGCTTCCGGCAAATGGAAGACTCCATTCTACAAATCTTACGGGCAGGTAGTTACAAAATTAACCGTAACAGACAATGAAACGGGAGAAAAAGACGTAGCAACTTTGCAAGTTGTATTTAAAGGATCAACAGGCAGTGCTAATCTATTCAACGCAACGCCAAATGACATGTTACTATTAATCTTTGGTGCCTTACTCGCCTCTATTGCAGGCGTAGGCATGGCATTCCGCTATAAACCTTTAAAAACACGCTAAATATGGAAAACAATCCAAGCCAAATTAACGAACCACTTGTAAATCCTAGCGCACCGGTGTCTGTGCCAGCAGTTACACCCACTCCCGTGCCTTTAACTCCGGAAGAAAAAACGGCCAAAAGAAAATTAATGCTAAAACGTCTTGGAATAGTTAGCGGAGTCTCTTATATAACAATTTTGGTCTTGATATTTGTGTGGGGATTTTTGTTGGCCGGAAAAGAGTTGGTACTTTTTGATTATCTGCCGGTTTCACAAGATGTATTTAGCGGATTTTTATTTACGCTATTTAACATAATGATTGGAGCGCTTACATTCGCGACAATGATGCTTGCACTTTTTGGACTCGCCAAATCTTTATTGGCAAAGAAAGAAGATATAGAAAAAAAGAAAAAAGGATCTAGATTGGCCCTATTTGCCGGAATTGGATTTTTTGCGGTAACAATATTTTGGCTTTTTGGATTGTGGATGCTAGGTCCACGTCTTGTTAGGGAAGTTTTGCCACCAATCGTAACCATTCCGGAAAACACAATTGGGCTAACTTCTCCAGTAGAAATTACTTTTGATGCAAGCAACATTCCGGTTGATGAAAAAATTTATCAAGTATTAGCCTACACGTGGGATTTTGGAGACGGTTCAACCGCAAACGGAGTAACTGTTTCACACACATATACAAAGAAAGCGGAGGGAGATGGTATTTACACGGTAACTTTGAACGTGACTTACATGGACTTAAAGAGTGGCCAAGAGTTTGATTATGAACAAGACGTAGATGTTTCCATACAAAACGAAACTACCGCTGCTTCATTTGTTGCAAGCCCGGAAAGTGGAGACATACCTTTAAAAGTTGATTTTGATGCAACCGGTTCTTACGATCCGGATGGCGAAATTACAGCTTATGAATGGGATTTTGACGGAGATGGACGTTATGACGATGGTGAGGGCGAAGAAGCCACTTATACATTCGAACAAGAAGGTAATTATTCTGTAACACTTAGGGTTACAGACAACAACGGACAATCAACCACAACCACAATGACAATTGAGGCTGGAAGCGTTGGAGGAATGCGCGCTGTAATTAGTACAAACGCAGGCACAGACGGCATTTATTACACTGGCACGGAGTATGAATTTGATGGGGAAATGTCACAAATAGAACAAGGTAAAATAACAAAATATTCATGGAACTTTGGGGATGGATCAAAGACCTTGGAAAGCCGTTCCGTTAGCCACACTTTTGAAGAAGCCGGAACTTACACCGTGGATTTAACAGTACAAAATCAAGATGGAGTTTACGATAAAGCTACTTTGGAAATAGATGTTGTGGATGAAGGGACCTCTCCGGTCGCAAAAATCACAACTACGCCGGCTCTAGAAAATGGAGTGGTATCCGGGGCAGTGCCATTAACAGTTATATTTAATGGTTCTTCTTCAACAGACAAAGAAAGTGACATAGTGGAATACAGCTGGGATTTTAACGGTGATGGAATAGTTGATTCTACCGGTAACACAGTCACATATACTTACCAAGAAATAGGTGATTATACTGCGCGTCTTGTATTAGTCGATTCCGCTGCCAATGAAGGTGAGGCAACCGTCCCGGTCTCCGTAACAAAACAAGGAGTACTAGCACGTCTTGAAGTAAACACCGCAAATGGGGAAGTCCCGCTCGTTGTAAAATTTGACGCCTCAGGATCTACATATAAAGAAGGGAACATAGTCTCTTATGAGTATGATTTTGGAGACGGAACCGACTCTTATGTTGGAGGTTCAAGCGTAACTTATAAATACACAGGTGTTGGCACTTTTAACGCTAGTGTAACTGTGCTCGGAGACGATGGTTCCAAAGATAGCACAAGTATACAAATTGTGGTTAGACCGGTTGCTTTGACTGCATGTTTTACAGTAAACACAAACTCAGGAACGGCACCTTTATTCGTATCGGTTGATCCATCTTGTTCACAAGGGACAATAGATACTTATGAATGGAATTTTGGTAATGGAGAGCTGAGTTTTGACCGCAAGCCGGGAACTCACACTTACTCCTTGCCTGGCACATATATAATAAAACTAGAGGTAACAAGCCCGGAGGGAATAGTTAGCAGTATAGAAAATACAATCACTGTTAAATAATTTCGCTTACGCAAGTGGCATAAAGCCTATCGCTACAATATAAGTTTCAAAACTTCTGTCACGGCAGGCGGGTGGTTTAAAAACGTGCACATGTTTAAAGCGTCTTTTAATGCGCTTTATTAGAAGGGCCATCTCCGGTCCTTCAAATATTTTACCAACAAAAGACCCGCCTTTTTTAAGCAATTGTGTGGATAAATAAAAAGCTTGATCAGTGAGCTCTTCGGATAATCCTTGGTCCAAATCACGGATACCGCTTGTTTTTGGAGCAAGATCACTTGTTACCACATCAACTTGTTTAAAACCTGCATTTTCCAAGGTGGCGAGTACCGCATCTTTATCAAAAATATCACACTGCAAAGTTATAATATTTTTTTGTGGGAATGGATCTATTTCTTGCAAATCAATTCCAAAAGCTTTCCCCTTTGGGCCTACAACAGAAGAAATCACTTGCAAAAAACTACCAGGTGCCGCGCCCAAATCCACAACCGTTTGTCCGGCTCTAAGTATGCTGAATTTCTTATTTATATCCAGTAATTTAAAAGCACTCCTCGCGCGGTAACCTTTTTCCTTGGCGAGTAAAAAATAACGATCCTGAACCTGATAAGCTTTTGGCATTTTTAAATTGGCTTAGCTTTTGGCGTACCCGCCTTTCGCGGATAAGAGGGGCTTAGTTTAGCAGTTTTCTCAAAAAACAAAATAGCGCGTCTCTCGCCGGTTGGCAGTTCGTACAAAAAGACCTCTTTAAAAAATAAATTAAATTCTTTCTGTGCACGTAAAGATGATTTTAGTTCGGCTTCAAAATCTGCGCTTTTCCAAGCAAAAAGTTTGCCACCTACTTTTAAAAATCCGCTCGCATATTCAAGCAGAGTTGGTAGTTCGGCAACTGCACGCGCCGTAACAAAAGAAAACTTTTCTCTAAAATTCTCATTATGCGCTAGGTCCTCAATTCTTTCAGATGAGAACCAAACATTTTTAAGTCCAATTTCATCAGAAATTTCTGCTAAAGCGCGAATTTTTTTCTCGCGTGAATCAACCAATGTAAATTTTATTTCTGGCAAGCTAACAGCTAGTACAAGACCGGGAATTCCTCCACCGGTCCCTAAATCAATCACATTCTCACCTTTAGATGGCTCCCAAAAATCAAGTATTTTAAGTGCATCAGGCACATGTTTGTCCATCAAAAGTAATCTATCACCAGCAGAAAACAGATTCAACTGCTCACTTTTTTGAGTAAGAAGAGTGACTAACTTTTGTATCATTATTGCGCTGGTGTGTCAGCTAAAGGGTCAGTAGCAACATCAACAGGATCTGTAATAGGATCAGCTGTTACTTCTTCTACGGCAGGCGTTTCATCAGTTGCGGTAGTTCCATCTGTCGTAGTCTCAGTAGTAGCCTCTACATCGTCAGCCATTTCCGTAGTATCTTCTTCAACTTTTGTGCCAGCCATTGTAACATTCAAACTTGCACTAGATTGAGCTGTGGTTGTTTTGTCAAAAACTGTAACGGTCACAGCACAGGCAACTCCTGGAGCTTGGTCTTCCAAAACTGTTAAAGGCAATTTGTGAACGGTAGAAACTTCCATGCTATCTTTTACAATCGGCAAAAATTCAAGTGGCGTAGCACCCTCGCAAGAAACTTCAGAAATGTATGCGAGTGTTGCTTGGCTAACAACAAAATCTATTGTTGATGTAGCAGGATCAATAACTTCCCAATTATCATTCGTGAAAGTGATCGTATAAGGAGAAATAAGCGCACATCCGGAAAATAAAACGCCTGCGACAAGAAAGGAAAGAAATTTATACATAAGCGTGAAAATTAAATAACTAAAAAGATAATAACAAACTTATCCAAATTGAACTACAGAAAGTGCAGATATCATTGCAGTTTCCATTCTGAGCACAGTTTCTCCAAGGACAAAAAGCGTTCCGCCAATCTTAGAAATTGCATCAAGTTCTTCATCTGTAAGCCCACCTTCGGGTCCAATTACAATATTGATTATCGATTCATTTTTAAGATTTATTTCACAAAGTTTTTTATCATATTTTGTGGCATCGCCGGCAAGAATAATTCCGTCTGGTGGATTTTGGATAAATTCAGCAAATTTGAGCAGGGGACCAAGTTCAGGCATAAACATTCTTTCACATTGTTCAGATGCTTCTTTGGCAATGAATTTAAGCCTGTCTGTTTTGTAAAGCGAATGCACTTGGCATCTTAAAGTATCTAGCGGAATAATTTCTGTAGCACCAATTTCTGTTGCTTTTTGGATTATCATCTCTAGCGTTGCCGGTTTCTTTGGAATCGCAATATAAAGCCTTAAAGTGCGACTCGGCCTGTCAAAAAATTCTCTTTTTTTAATGGTAAATCCAGCTCCATCTTTATGGATTTCTGTAACTGTCGCCTGGGCTTTTGCGCCTTTATTATCCAGCAAAATACACTCATCATTTGTGCGAAATCTAAGTACATTTTTTATTTGATGTATTAGCTCTTTGTCAGTAATAAAAATCTCGTCTTTATTCAGATCCGAGTCTATAAAAAAATGTTGGATTTGTTTCATAATTATTATTTAAAATCTTCCCGTTGTTCGGGGCTTAAGTAAGGTAGATTTAGAGCCTCAAACATTTCTTGTTCCGTGAGCCCAGCCAGTCTTTTTTTGCCTTTAAAAATGCCATATTCATTTATTTTGAGCCCGCGCTTTAAAGCCATCGTTCTAGTGTGGATATTAAAATGTTTTGGTCCGGTAAAATAAAACAGCGCAGATCCAAAACTTTCCGATGCAACAATGCGTAAATCAACTTGTATATTGCCTTTAAGTAAAACACTGGCTTTTGTATCACCGGAGGCTAGGATCTGCACAACTTTTGGATAAGCCAAAAAGAATTTCATTAAAGCCTTTGCATCCTTCGCAGTAGCCAAGACGTCAATGTCACCTATTGTTTTTGCCTTACGTCTAAGGCTCCCAGCATATTGAATTTGGAGAGCTTCACTACACGTATGCAGATATTTTAAATATTCTTCAGCTTCTTTTAGCGCCTTTTTGTAAGAAATTCGTTCTTTAGAAAAACTCATTTGTTCTAAAGCTTTCAAAATCGCCAATTCGCTTTTTTTGCCCATTCCAGGCAATCCACAAAGCGCTCCCATTTCACTCGCTGATCGAAGTTTTTGCAGAGTATCTATCCCAAGTTGATCATAAAATAATTTTGCTTTTTTAGGCCCGATTCCACGCACATGCAAAACGTCCAAAATGCCAGGGGAAAGTTTTTTGATAAGCTGTTTGTGCATTTGGCATTCTCCGGTATCCATTATTTCGATTATTTTTTTATACAAATCCTCGCCAACTCCGGGCAGTTCAGAAATTGCATTCTCATTCAACTTTCGCAGTTTCTCCAAATCCGTGGCGCCACGAATAACTTCGGAAGCACGTTGATAAGCTCTTGATCTAAAAGGATTTTCACCAAGAACCTCAAGCATCTCTGCTATCTCAGAAAAAATTTGTGAAACTTTTTCGTTAATCATAAAAAATAAAAAGCATAAACAGTATACAGATTTTTTGTGCTCGTTTAATATCAATATATGAAAATAGCAATTATAGGTGGGGGAGCTTCTGGGATGATGGCATCTGCAAGAGCAAAAGAACTATGCCCATCTTGCGAAGTTTATTTAATAGAGAGGAATCCCGGACTTGGTAGCAAAGTACTTTTAACAGGTGGCGGTAGGTGCAATTTGACTACAGGATTTTCGGATTTGCGTTTGATAGCAGAACGCTACCCGCGCGGTGGAAAGTTTATTTTATCCGCCTTGCACGCTTTTCCACCGGAATCCATAATAAACTGGTTTGAAGGGCATGGCATTACACTAAAAGTGGAAGAAGATTTACGAGTTTTTCCAGCCTCAAATAACGGCCAAGACATTGTAAAGGTTTTTGAAGAGCTTTTTAAAGAAAATGGTACGAAAGTTTTGTTAAAGCACCAAGTGGATAAAATAGAAAAATTTAAGAAAGGATTTAAAATATTTTTCCATGAAGAGACACCTTTAATCGTAGATAAATTAATTCTTACAACTGGTGGACAAGCCTATCGCACAACCGGTTCCAACGGCGACGGCTATGCTTTTGCAGAAACTTTGGGGCATAGCATTACAAAATTAGCGCCAAGCCTAAACTCATTTGTTGTAAAAGAACTTTGGCCAAAAACTCTTGCCGGTCTTTCGCTCAAAAAAGTTCATTTTAAGGCCAAAAGAGACACAACTTGGCAGTTTACCGGCCCAATGCTTTTTACTCACCATGGGCTTACCGGCCCAGCTATTTTCGCAATGTCATCGATGGTCGCATTTGAGGAATATTCGCCAAAAAATCCTCTGGAACTTGTACTCGATTTTCTGCCAGATACAGCCCAAAACATTATTGAAACAGAGATAAAGAAAGAAATGGATGTAAGTCCACAAAAATTCTTTAGAAATACTCTAAGTACTTTTGCCCCAAAATCACTCGCAGAAGCCCTATGTAAAAATTTGGAAATCCCGGAAGAAAAACGCAATGCAGACCTCGCAAAAAACGATTTTTTCAAGATAGTAGAAGCTCTAAAACACACAAAATTAACCATAATTGGCCGTGGCCCTTCCGACGAATTTGTAACTGCAGGTGGGATTGATACGGATGAAGTAAATCAAAAAACAATGGAATCTAAAATTTGCTCCGGCCTCTACTTTGCCGGAGAACTTCTAAATATAGATGGTTTTACAGGTGGTTTTAACCTTACTTCTGCTTGGGCAACCGGCCGAATTGCAGGCGAAAACGCGGTAATCTAAAATGCAAATTGCCAGAAAACCACTTAAGTTAGATAATGCAAACCGTAACATATAAAAACAATCCAAAATCATGGGGAAAATCTGCAAAAACTGCCAAAAAGAATTTGAAATAACAGAACAGGATCTTGCTTTCTATGCAAAGGTAGAGGTGCCATCTCCGACCCATTGTCCGGATTGCAGATTACAAAGACGCATGGCTTTTAGAAATGAAAACACACTATACAAAAGGAAATGCGACCTTTGCAACAAAGACGTTATATCTACATTTGACGTAAATAGGTCTTTCCCAGTTTATTGTATGGATTGTTGGTGGAGTGATAACTGGGATCCATTTGCATATGGTCAAGACATAGATTTTACGCGTCCATTTTTCGATCAGCTTGGAGAATTGTTAGCAAGAGTACCAAAATCTGCATTCTTACAACTTGCGAGTGAAAATTGTGAATATAATGCATTAATTGCATATAGCAAAAACACATACATGAGCCCGGGTAGCCATTTTATGCAAGATTCAATTTATTGTCGTAAAAGCCAATATTGTAAAGATTGTTTGGATAGTAATTTGATTGACCATTGTGAATTAACAGGTTTCTCTACAAATTCAAAAAATTGTTATGCATGCCACCACATAATTAATTCAAGATCATGCGTTGATTCTGCATATTTAAAAGATTGTGCGAATTGTAAAAATTGTTTTATGTGTAGCGGACTTGTTGGTAAATCTTTTTGCATAAAAAATCAACAATATAGCGAAGAAGATTACAAAAAATATTTAGGGTTATCTACACAGAAAGCGGAGGAAGAAGTGATGAACGAATTCTTAAATTTTGATTTGCAGATTCCAAAACGTCCACTCAATATGGCCAATTGTGAAAATTCAATTGGTGACTATCTTTATAATTCCAAGAGTGCAATTGAGGCTTACGATTCTATTGCAATAGAAGATTCAAAATATATTTTTGAAAGCGAAAGTGTAAAAAGCTCAATGGATTTGTTGTGTCACGATAAAGACATAGAAAATTGTTATGAGCAATCGTCCGGTGGAGACAGAAACGTAAATGTAAAATTCAGTTTTTGCCCAGTTAATTGTTCCAACAGCGCATACCTTTATGCGTGTTTTTACTTAATGGATTCTTTTGGATGCGACGGATTCCATTCACGCCAAGAGAATGTAATTTTAAATAAAAAATACGATAAAGCTACTTACGAAAGCCTAAAAAATCGTTTAGTTGAATACATGAAACAGACTGGCGAATGGGGAGAATTTCCTAGTATTAAAATTGCCCCGAATGCATATAACGAAACCATGGCGAATGAATATTTTCCATTAACTCGCGAACAAGCACTACAAAAAGGCTATACATGGAAAGACCAAGAAGAAAAATTAAATGTTCCTGCAACAGGAGAAATTAAAAACTCAATTTTAGAAACCGGCGATGAAGTTGTAAATCAAATTTTCGCATGTAAAAAGTGTGGCAAAAATTACAAAGTACTTTCTCAGGAAATTGCATTACATAAAAAAATAGGGGTTGCACTTTCTGCATTTTGTCCAAGCTGTCGCCAAATGAATTTAATGGCACTCAAAAATCCACGTAAACTTTTTGATAGAAATTGTGCTATCTGCAATGCGGAAATTCAAACAACCTACGCACCAGATTCACTATATAAAGTTCTTTGCGAGCCGTGTTATTTAAAAACAATTTATTAACGAACAAATGTAATGCAAAAAATCTGTAAAAATTGCCAAGCCGTGTTTGAAATCACGGATTTTGAGACCGGTGTTTTTGCAAAACTTGGAGTTCCGGAACCAACACTTTGTATAGATGAGCGCCACAGAAGAAGGCTTTCGCACAGAAACGAACGCAAAATTTATAAAGACACTTGTGATTTAACCGGCAAGCCGATAATTTCACTTTTTTCTCCTGACAAAAATATAACAGCATATTCACAAGACGCATGGTGGGGCGATTCTTGGGATCCGCGTGATCATGGACGCGACTTTGATTTTAATCGTTCATTTTTTGAACAATTCCACGAGCTGGAACTCGCTGTGCCACACCTTTCACTCATGAACATGTATGGCGAAAACAGCGAATTTTGCAACATAACCACGGGCAATAAAAATTGCTATTTGGTTTTTGGTGGCGATATAAATAGAGACTGTATGTATTCGGTTTTTAATATGGGTTGCACGGATACAGCGGATGTTTATTGGGTGAATAAATCGGAGTTAGTTTACGATTCTGTAGATTTGGATTCTTGTTACCACATTTTGTATTCCAGAAATTGTTTTTCTTGCAGTGAAGGTGCATTTTTATTTGAATGCAGAAATTGCGAAAAATGTTTTGGATGCGTTGGATTGATCGGCAAAAAATATCACATTTTTAATGTGCAGTATTCGCCGGAAGAATATGAAGAAAAAATCAAAGAATTCCATTTGGATTCATTCGAACAAGTGGAGAAAATAAAGGCGGAATTTGAAGCTTTTATATTAAAATTTCCGCATCGCTCAGCACTTATTGTTAATAGTGAAAATTGTACCGGAGACATTATATATGGATCAAAAAACTGCCAAAATTGTTTTTGTGCAAATCCGGGTACAGAGGATTGTAAAGATCTTTTCTTATCTACAAACAGCGCAAAAGACATAGTTAGCTCGGACCACATTGGGCACAAAGGCGAACTTTATTACGAATGCATGGGGAGTATTACCTCTACAAATTGTGCTTTTTGTCTTTATTCTTGGCAATCACCATACACTTATTATTGTAATTTGGTCGCAAATTGCCACGATCTTTTTGGATGTACAAATATGAGGAGAAACGAATACTGCATTCTCAATAAACAGTATTCAAAGGAGGATTATTTAGCACTTAGAGAAAAAATTATCGAACACATGAAAAAAACCGGTGAATGGGGTGAGGCTTTCCCAATGCAAAACTCAATTTTTGCATACAATGAGACGGTGGCTAATGATTATTTCCCAATAACTCGTGAAGAAGCACTAAAACAAGGCTTAAAATGGCTCGATGAAGAACTAAAATCAGCAGGCACAGGCCCCGAGATTCCAGACTCGATTCGCCAAGTTACAGATGAGATTTTAAATCAAACCCTGGTTTGTCAAAAAACGGGCAGAACATACCGCATAATTAAGCAAGAACTCGATTTTTACCGCAAAATGGGCATACCGGTTCCACATTTTGCACCGGAAACCAGGACGGAAATGAGAATTAAGCTAAGAAAACCACCACATGTTTGGTCTCGCATCTGCTCTAATTGCAAAAAACCAATCTTAACCTCCTATTCACCAGACCGCCCGGAAGTGGTATACTGTGAAGAGTGTTATTTAAAAACAGTCTACTAGCATGGAGTTTCTCCAAGTATTACTTGAACAAGGCACGCCGGAAGAGCCTAAAAAAGAGCATTTATTCTTGCAGTTTTTAGAAAATCTTCATAATACAGCTCATCACAAGAAAATATCTTTAGAATTGTTTGGTTACGGTCAGTACACCTATTTTTTTATTACCTGTGAAAAAGAATTATTAAAACTTGTGGAGGGGCTCATATACTCCAACTTTCCAAATTCCGAAATTCGTCCGATGAAGGATTACACGTCTTTTTACGATCCAAAAGCCCAAACTTTGGTGGGAACGGAACTGCGTCTCGAAATGCCGGATATCTATCCGATAAAGACTTATGAAGGCTTTGATAATGATTCTCTCTCGGGTCTATTTTCTGTGATTTCAAAACTGGATAGAAATGAGCAGGCATGGGTACAAATTGTACTTTCTCCACGCCATGAGGATTGGCAATATCATGTTGGCAGAAGGATTAAGTTGAAAATAAATAATCTTGCTCGGAAATTTAGATTAAAAAATTACGTGCGGCTAAAAGACAAAAAAGCATTCTTCAATGAAGAGACGGCGGATTTTGTACATAAAAGTGAACATCATCCATTTGAAATACAAATAAAAGTTGGGGCGGTCGCAGATACCAAAGAATTGGCAAAGAAAAATCTTTCTGCACTTACAAAAGCTTTTTATCAGTTTAATAAAACGGACAGAAATTCTTTTGGAACAAAAGGTTTAAGTGAAGGCGATTCATTTTTGAACGAATACAAAAAAAGGAAACTCACAAATTCTATGATGGTCTCCGCGCATGAACTTGCCACATTATATCATTTTCCAAATTCGGATCACGTTTCCCATATCGTGCATATTTTGGCAAAAAAACACGAACCGCCAAAAAACCTTCCAACAGATGAAAAAGGTGGAGAAGTTTCTATGTTCGGTACAACAAATTATCATAATAATTTTCAAGATTTCGGCATCAAGCGTGAAGACAGGCGAAGACATCTTTATGCAGTTGGTAAAAGTGGTACTGGTAAATCAAAATTGCTTGAACTACTTATAAAAAGCGATATTGAGGCGGGCAAGGGAGTTGGCGTTTTGGATCCGCACGGTGATCTTGTGGATAACATTTTGCGTTTTGTGCCGGAACACAGAATGAAAGATGTGATTTACTTCGATCCTGCAGATACCGAGTTTCCGATTGCATTTAATCCGCTGGAAAAAGTTGATGATAAATTTAAAATGCAAATTACAATTGGATTTATAGATATTTTTAAAAAACTTTTTGGATCTAACTGGTCTAACAGGTTGGAACACGTGCTTAGATACACAACTCTTGCGCTACTTGATTCGCCAAATACAACCGTGCTTTCCATTTTAAAAATGCTGTCTGATAAAAATTACAGACAAACAATTATTGCGCGCATTGAGGATAGCGTTGTTAAAAACTTTTGGGTCAATGAATTCGCCGGTTGGAGTGAAAAGTTTGATGCGGAAGCAATTACTCCGCTTTTAAATAAAGTTGGACAATTGGTTTCTACAAATATGATTCGTAATATTATTGGTCAGCCAAAAAATACTTTTGATATCCGTGACATAATGGACAATCAAAAGATTTTGTTAATGAAAGTTTCTAAAGGATTGCTTGGTCAAGAAAATGCGGCGCTACTTGGATCTATGATAATCACAAAAATTTACCAAGCGGCAATGGCCAGAGCGGATTTGCGTGAAGAAGACCGTAAAGATTTTTATTTTTACGTTGATGAATTCCAAAACTTTGCCACGGATACTTTTGCCGAGATTCTTTCTGAGGCAAGAAAATATCGTCTTTGCCTTACAATCGCGCACCAATATGTTGGGCAATTGAATCCAGAGGTTAGAAAGACAGTGTTTGGTAACGTGGGTTCAATAATCGGCTTCCGTGTTGGTGCCGAGGATGCAACCGTACTTGCGGGTGAATACACACCGATTTTTTCCGTGCGAGACATTATTAACCTAGGTGTACGTGAATTCTATTTGAAAATGTCCATTGATGGGGAGCTTACAGAGGCATTTTCCGGTAAAACACTTAACATAACTTATTCTAAGAAAGATATATCCAAAGACATAATAAATTACTCACGAGAGGCTTATTGCATGAAGAAGGATCAAGTTGAAGAAATGCTTAAGAAATGGGATGAAGGGAAACTGGATGAAGGAAAACCAGGCGATGCCACAAAAAAAACTGGTGATAGCCCGGAGCTGACTCAAGATTTTGATATGCCAATGATTTAATCAGTTGATTTAAAGACGAGCTTTTCTAAAAGCACAGTAGTACAAATAAAAAACACTCCGACCGCAAAACCGGCAATCACCTCGCTTAGCAAATGTACGCCAAGATAAATACGGCTAAAGCCAATTAGTAAAATCAAAAATATATTCGTGCAAACAAATAAATATTTTGCATAACGATTCTTTATTGAATCTTTAAATAAATAAATTAGCGAAAGAAAAAACACACTCGCTACAGCAGAGTGTCCACTTGGGAAACTGTAATCTGTCATATCGATCAATGCACCTGCTGGACGTTCAACATGAAAAGCTAATTTCATAATTTCAACCGTGATTACAGTAAGGCTCAAGGCACTTCCAAAAATCATCGCTTTTTTAAACTGTTTTCTTTTAAGCAAAAGTATTAACAACATTAGTCCCAAAACAATTGCAGTTTTTGCATTCATTAAACTCGTAAAAATCTTCATGACTTCAATCATTGTAGGATTTTGTATCAAAACTATTTTTTGATTAACAAGGAGATTTAGTTGTTCAATATTCAAATGAATAATTTAAAATTAGTCTTCAATTGTATGTCCAAAGTTTTCATCTTCCGTGTCGGCATCGGCATCCGCTTTTGTTTCATGAATACGCGCATCAATGTGGTTGGCAGGAGCGTAAATAGTATAGACTTTCATTGGTTCAGTACCGGTATTTATAAAATTATGACGAGTACCGGGCGTAACTACAATCGTGTCCCCGGCAATAATAGGCGCACGTGTGCTATCTAAAATTGCTTCGCCACTTCCACTTAAAAAAAACAAAGTCTGCTCCACATTAGCATGAATCTCTTCACCGATTTCACCTTGTGATGGGATTGTCATTACAACTAATTGGCTCTTTTTACCTGTAAAAAGCACCTTTCTAAAATTTGGATTCTGATTTGTTTCTTGAATAATATTTGCGTGGTAGGACATATGTGGTCAATTTTAAAGTACCAGCATGATACTACTCATACCTAAGCGCCTCAATGGGACTCTTAATGGAGGCTTGGCGCGCCGGATAAAGTCCAAACACGAGTCCGACCAAACCGGCAACACTTAAACCTATTAAAGCAGCGGATACCGGGAAAACAAAAACCCAATCAAGCCCAACGAATTTAGATAATATAATCGAAATAACAAATGAGAATCCCGCCCCGGACAAAATCCCCACAAGTCCGCCAAAAGCAGTTAAGATTACGGACTCAAGCAAAAATTGAGTTAGAATATCATTACTGGTCGCTCCAATGGCTTTTCTGAGCCCAATCTCATGCGTGCGCTCTGTAACGGAAACCAGCATTATATTCATAATCCCAATGCCACCGACAACCAGTGAAATGCCGGCAACTGAAACAAGGAGCAGTGTCAAAATGCCCGTAATCGTTTTAACCATGTCTGCAGCATCAGCCTGAGTCATCACGTGGAAATCATCTTTTTGCGGATCATCTATGTTGTGAGTTTCGCGGAGCGTGTATTCAATATCTCTAACCACTTGATCCAAAATATCCTCACTTTCCGCTTGTACTAAAATTTCATTGTAATAATCAATCCCCATCAAATAATCTTGCGCAGTTGTGTAAGGCACCACAACCATTTCATCTATATTTAGCATAGAAACTTGCCCAGTCTTTGGCAGTACGCCAACAACAGTAAAAGTTCTACCTTTTATCTTTATTTTTTCGCCAACCGCATCGGAAAGTCCAAAAAGTTTATCACGCACTTCATAACCTATGACCGCAACACTCATTTTTTGCCTAATATCTTCATCTGTAAAAAATGTTCCTTCATTCGGATACACATCCAGGATTTTAACAATTAATTCGGTTGCCCCAAGCACATTGCTACGTTTTGTTTCACTTTCATAAGCAATTGTTGCCGCCTGGAAAACAACAGGTGTGATTTCTTTAATACCTTGCACATTTGAAGTATTTTTTAAAGCCTCAACATCACGTTCTTTTAATGAATCGGTATACATCTCCGCAAAACCGGATGGGCCACTAGGTTGTTTGCCGGGCTCAATACTTATTGTTTGTGATCCCATGCCACGCACTTGATTTAATATGAGTTCCTCCGCACCACCACCGATAGACATAACCATAATTATTGCAGCAATTCCAATCACAATTCCAAGAATCGTTAGTAGAGAGCGAGATCTATTTGTAGATAATCCTCTTAGAGCCGTTTTAAAACTGTCTTTTAATATCATGAATTATTTTGTGAAAGCATCTTTTGCTTTTTTGCGATTAGTAACCTTCTTATCACTCTCAATTTCTCCATCTTTTACTCGGATAATACGCTCGGCATGTTCAGCAGTTTGCGTTTCATGAGTAATCAAAATAATTGTATGCCCTTGCTCTTCATTTAAACGTTGCAAAATTTCCATTACGATTTGGCCGGATTTTGAATCCAAGTTGCCGGTTGGCTCGTCTGCAAAAATCACATTGGGTTTACACACAAGGGCCCGCGCTATCGCAACGCGTTGTTTTTCCCCACCGGAGAGTTGTGATGATTCATGATTTATACGATGCGAAAGCCCAACAGCTTCAATCGCTTCTAGTGCAATTGCATCCCTATCTTCTTCTTTAACACCAGCATACAAAAGTGGCAATTTAACATTTTCAAGCACACTTGTGCGTGAAAGCAAATTGAATGCTTGGAAAATAAAACCCATTTTTTTATTACGAACCTGTGCAATTTCATCTTCGCTATAATCGTCGATTGTTTTGCCATCAAATTTATAAGTGCCGGAAGTATGTCTCTCCAAAAATCCGAGTATGTGTAGAAGAGTTGATTTTCCGGAGCCACTGGGTCCCATAATTGCAACAAATTCTCCTTCTTTTATTTCAAAAGAAATATTTTTTAGCGCAGGCGTTTCCACGCCATCATTGCTGTAGATTTTCTTTAAATTTTTTAATTCAATAATCATTATTCTGAATATGGAACGATTTTATCACCGATATTTAAGCCACTCAAAATTTCGATATATCCGTTTGATCCACGGAAACCAGTTCCTACTTTAACTTCTTTTGTAGTCCCATCTTCCTGCAAAACTTTCACAAATTTTTCATCATCTTTGCGTATAATTGAGCGTTGTGGGATCGCAATTACTTGCTCACGTTTTTCTCCGGTAATATCTATATTTGCAGTCATACCAGATTTAATTTGATCAGTCTCTTCATTAAATTGTAATATAATTTTATAAGTAGACACACCATCTATAACAGTTTCTGCCGGATCAATAAGTACAAGTTTGGCAGGGAAGGCAACATCGCTACCATAGGCGTCTAGCGTTACATTAGCCTCCATACCAATAGATAATTTTGCAATATCCGCTTCAGCCACATTCGCCTCCATTTCAAACTTAGAGCTGGACATAATGGAAACTAAATTTATTCCGGCACCTGCGATTTCTCCAATTTTTGCATCTTGTTTTGTTATGATTCCATCAAATGGTGCATAAATAATAGTTTTATTTAACATCGCAAGATATTGATCTAAATTTGCGAGTGCTTCATTTATTCTTGCCTCCTGGATTTGTACGTTAGCCCTAGCGCCTTCAACACTTGCCTCCTGGATTGTGATTTGTTCGCTTGTTGCTCCAGCTTGTTTTAAAGAATATTCGGCGGATGCAACTGCCAAGGAACTTTCTGAAGTGTTAACGCTGGAAGTGGCGGTAGAAATTGCGCTGGCATTCGTATTTTTTTGAGATGCTATAGCTTGTATCTGTGTGTTAACTGCCGTAATAACAGTATTAACATTTGTACGAGCGGAATTAATACTTGCTTGATAAGTAGCAATTGTTGTTGGCGACAATCCTGCGCTGTCATTCACAGCGTCCATTGTGTAGGTGAGCAAATCTCTAACAATATATAAATGCTCAAGCGCGGTATTCATTTCCGCATCTAAATCCTCATATTCCGTAGATAAATTATTTATTTCATCTCTAAAATCAACGAGTGCCTTTTCTGCGGAAACTCTGCCTCTTTCTGAATTTGCTTGTGATGAATAATCGGCAACTACAAAAGTAAGTTCAGCATTGTCACTTGAATCATTTGTGAACAAATCATTAATTTTAACTCTTACGGCGTCATCTGCATAAAAGTAAGCATTTTGAAGCACATCCGGCACATCATTATATAAATTTTGTAGGTTTGTATCCGCGCTTGTTTGAGCATTTGCTAGAGCTGTGTTTGCATCTGCCAAAGCATCTTCCGCATTACTTACTTTTGTAGCATAAATATTTAATTCTTCTTGTCTCGTTCCATTCTTAAGTTCGCTAAGTTGCGCTTCCTGGGCACTTAAAGTCGAGTTTAATTGTAACAATTGTCCTTCGGCACTATCAACACTCGCACGCGCTCCGGCGACCTGAGCTCTTACAGTGGAATTTACAAGCACTGCAAGCTCTTGCCCTTCTACTACAGTCTTACCAACCTCTGCATAAACATCAGCAATTTTTCCGCCAGTTTCAAAAGACAAATCAACCGCCTGCGTGGCTTGAACGGTACCTGTAACACTTACCTCTTGTACAAGATCTTGCCTGCCAACAGTTATAAATTCTGCAGAAGTAGTGTCATCTCCGCCGAATAGCGAACAAGAGCCAATCACAACAACGAGACCTATTAAAATGCCGATTGTAGTTTTTTTCTTAAAAAATTCTTTTATGTTCATAACGTAAAATTTAAATGATTTATTGTTTGAATATAGATGATAATTTGCTCAAAATATCGATTAGATTTTTACGTTCAGAAGTATCTAAATGAGAGAAAATCTTAGCCATATTTTCATGGATTTCTTTTAGCCCATCATCAAGATTTTTTTGACCCTTTGGCGTTATGGAAAGTCGTACCATCCTCCTATCTTTTTCATCTGTAGTTCGGCTCAATTGTCCGGATTTAACGAGTCCATTTATAAGCGATGTCGCAGAGGGGGGAGTAATACATAAATAGTTTGCAACTTTTTTCATTGCAGGGATTTTTTCTTCCGAAACATAACGCAAAGTTTCCAGTTGCAAATGTGAATATGGACTCATGTTCGCAATGCCTTCGCCACATTCTTTTATCAGCCTGCCGGTTGTGAACATTAGAGATATGATTTGTTTTACATCGCTATCCATTTATATAAATTGTTTAGAGAGTCTAACTATTAGGGGGTCGCTAAATGTATAGCTTCATAAAAACAAAGTCAACCTTTCCCTTCATGTCTTCATAAGTTTTTCACATCTTCTTCATGCCCTGTTCATGAGCCTAAACCAAAATTACAGCGTTTATCATTAATTCATGAACTACAAACGCAATAGAAGTGCCTGCCACTAATACTGCTGAATAAAAATATTCTCTATTTTCAAAATCGACGACATTGAATCTTTTAGGCAAGAGTGAGTATAATAAAAATCATTATGCAAAAAACAATTCTAATTATTGAAGACGACAAGAAAATTTCTGAGCTAATAGAACTTTATTTGCAAAAGGAAGAATTTAGAACGGTTTGCATCGATGATGGGAAAGAAGGTCTTAAAATCGCATTGCAAATCAAACCAACTTTAATAATTTTGGATAGAATGTTGCCGAGCATGGAAGGCTTGGAAATTTTAAAAAGCTTACGTATAACATCACAAATCCCAGTACTAATTTTAAGTGCAAAATCAGACGAAATAGAAAGAATTATTGGCCTCGAACTTGGCGCAGATGATTATTTGAGTAAGCCATTTAGCCCAAAAGAATTGGTAGCAAGGGTTAAAGCGATTTTGCGCAGGCAGAAGCCACAAACTCAAGAATATCAAAGTATTGAATATAAAGATTTAATCATCGATACAAATAAGATGTCTTTAATAAAAAACGGCACCAACATAAAATTATCCCCACTTGAATTCAAATTATTTCTATTAATGGCAAGCCATCCGGGACGTGTTTTTACGCGTGAACAATTAATGAACGAAATGTATGATTCAAGCCAAAAATTTGTTTTTGATAGGACGATAGATGCGCACATTAAAAATATCCGTCATCATCTGAAAGATGACCCTAAGAAACCTAAATATATTGAGTCAGTCTTTGGCGTTGGCTATAAAACCTTAGAAAATGAAAATATCAATTAGAACTAAATTACTACTAAGTTACGCATTTGTGATTTTTGTCACATTATTTTTGCTTGGTTATCTAACGGAAATTCAAGTTGGACATCATTTTGAAAATTTTTACGAAACACTCGACGACACAATGATGGGGCAAGTCCCAGCCATGCCTTTGCCACCAAGGGGAGAGGCATTTATAGGTAACATGCAAAGATCAATTATTTGGACAGCAATTGGTGCTGGGATCGTTGCAATTTTAGTAAGCTTTTTAATTACTGCATACATCACAAACCCTGTTAAAAAATTAATAGATGCAACAAAAGCAATTGCACTTGGCAAATACGAAAAGAGACTTTCTGTAACTTCAACAGACGAACTAGGCGAATTGACTAATTCTTTAAACGTGATGGCCAGTTCACTAGATAACCAAAGATATTTGCAGAAACAATTAATCACAAATGTAGCGCATGAACTTGCCACACCATTAACTTCAATCGGTGGATATTTAGAGGCACTTACAGATGGAGTAATAAAAGATGAAAATAAAAAGAAAGAGACTTATATCTTAATGAAAGAGGAGACGGAAAGATTAAAACAAATGCTCGATGAAGTACGCACACTTTCTGTTTTGCAAGAGGGGCAAGCGAAAATTACACTTGCAAAAATCAACGTAAAAGCACTTACGGAAAAAATCTTAAAACAAATGGCTACGCAATTTAAAGAAAAAACTGTTGAATTGAAATTAAGCGCAAAATTGATTAAAAAAGAATTTTTACTCGATAAAAATCGTTACACACAAATACTCATAAATCTTTTGAACAATGCACTAAAATATTCAAAAGCAAAAACCACAGTAACAATCACACTAAAGGAAGAAAAATCAAATTTAATTGTGGAGATTAAAGACCAAGGCATAGGCATTCCTAAAAAAGATTTACCATATATTTTTGAGCGTTTTTATAGAGTGGATAAATCACGCGGTAGAGTAACAGGAGGTCTTGGCATAGGCCTCGCAATTGTTAAAGAGTTGGTTTCTGCACACGGTGGACACATTTTTGTAGAAACGAGCCAAAGTAAAGGAACAACCTTTACATGTATCTTGCCAAATAAATAGATTTCACAACTTTTTCATCGCCTCTTCACATTGTTATCAAATCTTAGCTAGATAATTGATGCAGATTTGGGCAACGCGCCGGTCGACAAGTCTCAATAAATATTAACCAACCACTCTATGAATAACAAAATCTTTAAAAACCTTTTAATACTTGCGCTCATGACGGGCGTAACTGTAACCGCAGTTGCGATTAATCAAGCATCTGCAGAAACTACAACGTTAGGTAAACCGGAAAATTTTATGGACGAAGTAGATAGGACAGTAGAAGAGATTAGCAATGGTATTGTTGTAACTCTTACAACAGAAGATGCAACCGCGCTTGAGAAACTTAAAAACATGCCAAGTGATATGGGGAATCACGGCATGCCAAATGGAGATATAACTCGCACAGTAGAACTTTTGGATAATGGTGTAAAAATCACAATGACTTCGGACGACGCAGATACAATCGAAAGATTACAAAGTGATGACATGCCTATGGGGCCAAAAGTACCTCAAGAATTTGAGGACATGAACATAACTCGCACAGTCGAAAATATAGATAATGGGATTGTAATAACAATTACCTCAGACGATGCGGATACGGTTCAAAAACTACAAGAAAACCAAGGCGAATTTAGGCCATTTGGACACCACGGGGGTATGGAGTTCTATGCAGAGTAAAAACAATCTAAAGGGGGCTCTAGGGTGCCCCCTTTTTTTAAATAAAATCCAGAACAAAGACTATTCCTCTACAAAGTAATCCATTGGGTTAACTTTCCCGTTATTTTTCCATAACTCAAAATGCAATTGGATGCCAGTTTTCCCATATACACGTCCGGTATTACCCATGTTCGCAATTACTTGGCCTGCAGTAACACTGTCACCAACATTTACAAATGTCTCATTGCAATGAGCATAAAGACTTTTGAACCCATTCCCATGATCAATCATAATGGAATTGCCATATCCACCATTCCAGTCGCCAGTTTTAACATCTATTACAGTGCCACCATAAACCGCTAAAATATCTGGATTTGCGATCGATTCATCTTCTCTTGCAAAATCAATTGCATAATGCCCAGCCATAAAACCCTGACTAATAAAAATACTTTCAACAGGATATGCAGTTTTGAATGCGCTTGCATCCTCTGCATCAGTTGGCAAACTATCTAAATTTTGTACTTCCGTTTCACCGCACGCATTTAAAAGTAAAAAGGCACATAAAGACAAAATAAGTATTTTATTGATATGCATGAGATAAGAATTAAAGGCTATGAAACCCCAGACTATCACATTCCACGATTTTTTAATACCACCCATGCTTAGGCCAAAAGCGAAGTTTGACAAAACCTAAATCCACTAATACAGTTACGAACCAAATTTAAACCACAAACATGCTAACAACAGAAACACTCAAACCAGAAATCTCGGCAATTAAGCCAGATAGATTGCCTGCACTTAGGCGTAAAACGAGAGAAAGAATGAATGAGCCGGTGAATTTAGCATCAAGTCGAACGGGCAGGATGCTTACAGCCATTGAAGCAATTCCTAATTTGGAAAGTATGGATGCCGATGGGTTAGAGAAATCAGTAGCCTTGTATTTTGAAAAGGCAAGATTTGTAGATAAAGGTCTTACACCAGAAAAAATAGAAGCGGTAGTCCGTTATGCAACTGGCGAAGGTATAGATGCGGAAGATAGAGAAATCTCACCGATACCATCGGATATCACAGAAAGAATGGACGCATTAGAGGCCTTTGAAGCAAGCGGGGAAGAAGCATACGTAGCCACAGTAAATATTGGAGGGAGCAACACAACTGCAAATCTTACCACTGTAAAAGATGGTAAAATTACTTTAAAGAATTCTCAAAATCTAAGTTTTAGAAACGAAAAAGAGCGTGAAGGTACTCCGATTCAGTGTATAGACCATCTGGACTTTTGGAGGAGAGTAATACCAAGCGATTTTTTGCAAGCATTAAAAGAATTAACTACGGATGATCTAAATAATATGGCAATAGAATTCGCAATACCATTTCCTATTAAAGACGGACATGTAATCCATTGCTCAGATAAAGTCGCATGTAACAAGAACCCTTTAGGGCCACTCAACGATAGAGAGGCTAGAAAAGGAGAAGGAACTTATCCAAACATCACACAATCTGTATTAGAATTTTTACGAACAGAAGGAATCAACTTAATCTCTGATAAGACGCATACTGGAGATAATGACACAATAAATGGAGCGCTTGGAATGTATCAAGAAGCAAGCAGGATTTTAGATGAGAAAGGTGCAGTAGGATTCGTAATTTGTGGTACTGGATTCAACATCGCTATTTTTAAAAAAGTTGCAAACGCAGACGGCACTTACTCAATAAAAGGCTATAATTTGGAAATGGGGCATTTTAGGCCCGAAGAACCATGCGCACTAGATGTTGATGTAAATGCACAGGCAAAAACAGTAGATGATATTGAAAGTTGTGTATCTGGCAAAAATCTTGGCAATGTGTTTAAAATGGCATTAACAGAGCTAACAAATCCAAACAGTGGATTAAGAAAATTTATAGATAATTTGAGCAAGGATGATGCAAATGAAATGATTTTTAGATTTGGAATTGATGAAACACCATTAGAGGGCCAACAATTTAATGCTCTAACAGAAAACGAAAAAACTCTACTAAAGATTGTTTGTAAGCAATTTGTAGAAAGAGTAATTATATATTTTTTGGCAGTGTTTCAAGGGATTTCAGCAAGTACAGGTCATGACGCAGTTTTCCTTAAAGAAGGAAGTGTATTTGATAAAAACCCCAAATTAGTAGCAGAAATAAATCGTAGAGCAGGTAGAGGAATAATTTCTATGGCAACGCCAAAAACAGAAGGGATGACGCCGAGTTCTTCTGGCGCAGTCTTTGATGCTTTGGCAAAATCAAAAATAGCTGAAGGGGCTAACTAGAGCGCCCACTAAGCCTCAAGCTATTCAAAATTCCACTCAATTTTGCGTAATCTGGAGAGTCTTCTGCGCCAGTGAATATAATTTTTAAAATAAAATTATCGCCATAATCCACAACGTAGCCTTTTTGTGGGCAAAAAGACTCAAATCCAAAACCACCAACACTGTAAGCGGAACGGCCAGCTATTGTTGTACGATTCATATATCCTTCAGAATTTTCCTTCACAAACTCATCGAAACTAATATCATCTACGTAAAAATCTGCGCTCAAATGGAAACTCACATAATCCTCAGGGCAGGAACCATCATAATCGGCCTGGTTTGAAACTCTAATGCTAGGGTTGCCAAGTGAACCAAAAGATTCATCTTTCTCCCAAAAATAAGGATAACTAAAAGATATCCCATAAGAAGATTCTTCATAAATGGAAATTCTGTCGGAATCAGCCTCACAGCCTTCACGATCTTTTTGATAAGTTTCTGGCACATAATAACTCGTACAGCTTTCTTGCCCCCACTTGTAAAGTAGTTCATCGCTAAGCCCTGCAAAAGGATAAACAAAGCGTAGCAATTGACCCTCGCCACTGCCGGCACCGGAATCATCAGCAACGTCCAAAATCAAAGATTCATCCTCAAGATATAAAGCAATTGGATTGAAGTCCTCTTTTGGAAGTTTCAGAAATGCAATTGGCCTATCCTCTGCATGCTTGTAAAGAAGTCCGGACCAAGCTGTATTACCTTCTTTTTCCCATTCACGGACAGTTGTAAGCCCGGTATATGTATTTGGCTGACTAACAAAAGCAAACATATTATCATCGATTGCATAACATGCAGTTATTTGCTCAGGGTGCACGGCAATCAGGTATTTGCTAAAGAATCCACCATCATCATACATGACGACCTCTTTAAGATTAGCTACCATTGTTTCAAAATCTTCGACATCACACTCTGTAAATTCATCCCCATTTGTAACAAATGAAGAGAAATCGATTTTGCTTATGTCCGACGGTACGGCCTCACTAGTATCAATCGGCGCATCTACATTTTGGCACGCAGTAAAAAAAACTGAGGCACATAGGAGCAAAATCAAAGAAAGTTTTTTCATGATAATTATTTGTTAACAATGAGAGTTTATATCTTTCTGCCCGGCACATCAACAATCTTAAGTTCATGCTTTGTGATTTCTAAAAATTTCTTCATCTCTTCCGGCTCAATTACAAGCGTGGCAGTATTTACCAAAGGATGACATTGCAAAGCATTGCTCCAAATCTCTTTATCAATAATAACTTCAACACCTAAATCCGGGTCATTTATTACTCCTAGCAAAGTCACGGAACCAGGCAAAACGCCAAGATATTTTTGCAAACGCTCTGGTGATCCAAATCCAAGTTTAGAAACGTCGAGCAACTCCTCAAGTTTTTTTAAATCAACACTTTTATCATGACCAACACTCACCAAAAAATGTCTTTTACCATTTTTATCACGCAGAAACAGATTTTTCGTGCCGACTCCAGGCATTTCAGGCAATAGAACTGCCTCCTCGCATGTAAAAACAGCAGGATGCTCAAACTTTTTATAAGCGATTCGATTCTCATCGAGGAATTTATATATTTCTGGCATGTTTAAATAGTTAACAATCCGCAACGTAGACTATCAAATAAACGAGACACTCCACAAACTATTTGCAACTTCGCACTAATAATAGGAGAATCAACAACTGGAACATAACTTCCTCCCCATGCCATATAAAAAACCACTTTTTGTCGCGATTATTTTGAGCACAATCATTCTCATTGTAAGTTTACTTTTTATTTACGCGGATACCAGTGCGGAATTTTCGGATATGAGTTCGGGCAGTCCATTTTTTGATGCCGTAAATTATGTGGAATCGCAAGAAATTGTAATCGGATATGCAGATGATACTTATAAACCGGATAATCCTATCAATCGTGCCGAATTCACCAAAATTGTGATTAGCGCAACTTTTACTGAAAACGAAATTTCCACGTGTACGCCAAACAAAACTTTTTATGATGTAAAATCAAGCGATTGGTTTTACAAATATGTTTGCACAGCGTCAAATAACGCAATTGTGAGTGGATATTCTGATGGCACTTTTAAACCTGCGAATAATATAAATTTTGCCGAGGCTTCAAAAATAATTGTGAATGCTTTTGGATATAAAACTTCGGAAAAAGAAATTTGGTATCAATCATTTGTAGAGGAATTAGAAGGCGCCAATGCAATCCCAAGCACCATTCGTTCTGTTTCAAAAAATATAACGCGCGGGGAAATGGCGGAAATGATTTACAGACTTGAGGAAAACATTACAGATAAAAGTTCAATGAGCTTCTTCTCTGAAGATGCGGAAGATATAAAAACAACCACATTCCTAAAGTCATATCGCATAAAAGATACGGCTGATTCTTTTGAAATAATTCAAACCTCAGACGGCGGATATGCCATTACCGGGCGGACTTTAACTCCTAGCGAATTATGTGGTTACAGCATGTTTTGGATCAAAGCAGATAAAAATGGAAATAAAACGTGGAGTCGTCTTTTCCATAATTGTAGTTCAGAGGGTTTCGCAATCACTCAGCTCACGGATGGAAATTATCTTGTTGCCGGAGACGTGAGTGGTGAATTCAGAACCGACGAAGAACAATCGGAACTTGAAGGCCAAGGTGATAACCTTGTAATAAAACTGGATGGCAACGGAAATCAAATTTGGACAAGAACAGTCAGCCAACAAAGCATAGACGCACCATCTAAACTTGCGCCAACGGAAGATGGAGGATTCGTAATGTCCGGATCAACAGGGGTCTTAGTTGGTCAACGGGACGTAGCAGACGTACAGCACACATTGTTCCTTGGGAATTTTTCAACCGATGGAGAGACCAATTGGTTTAAAAAAATTGAAAGCGAAGAGGGGATGGTGAAATCCGTGGAACAGACCAAAGACGATGGATATATTTTGATTGGTGACGTTAAACTTGTGGAAGAAAATGATCAAACTGTCCCCGCTCTTGTAAAATTGGATGAGGATGGAGAATTTGAGTGGGCCACGGGACTCGAAAATGTTCCGTTTGATTTTGCAACTGTTACGGGCAACGCAGAAGAGGGCTTTACATGGGGGACTTCTCAAATGCATATGGATGCCGGAAGTTTCTTTGGGACTGAACAAACCGATGATGGTGGTTATATGGCTCTTGGAGGTTATTTTGCAAGTACCGCACAACAGGCTGAAACCAACCTGCAAGAAGGCGAATTCTATTTAAGTGAATCAAGTTTTATAGGTGTGAAATTGAATTCAGAAGGCGAACTTCAGTGGGCTCGTACTATCAAAATCAAAAAGTACCTCGAAGATCCCGTGATGAAAAAAACCGAAGACGGAGGCTACATATTGATGGGAAACAATATCAACTATATGGACTACATGAATAGTGCTGGAACAATTCCACTTGCAACAAAAATTGTATTGGTGAAACTTGACGAAAATTTCAATTACGAATGGGGAAAAATTATTGCCGGACCAAGCAGTGTAAATGGCTATGCAATAACTCAAACCAGCGACTTGGGCTACGCGATAACTGGGACTTGGTATACCGGGATCACATATGAGCTTCTTGGCTCTGAAATGGAATACACGGAAGCCATGATTTTAAAATTGGATACTAATGGTAATTTGGGGAACGACAATGGCCTCATCACTGATTTTAGCGACATAGAAAAAAGTGATGTTAGTGCCTATATTGTAGCCAATGATTTAAGTTCGCCGAATTTAATAGAAGAATATTCAATGGATAATGTTTCCAGAAACATTAAGGTAAGCACCAAAGACGGAACAAATACAGTAGCTTCAGAAGCAATTACTTACCAAGCCCAAATTTGTACAGCAACAAATCCGGATGATTTTACCGATAGTGACGAGCCTCCAGCCACAAAAACTCAAGCCCAAATAGAGTACGAAGCAACGGATGAAATAGTGGCTACAAGCGAGAAGGGAATATTAATAAATGACGAACTAATGCCAATTTTAAATGAAGTTTTCAATAATGAAGTGAAGCTTTGGGATGATACCGCAAGTGCATGGGTTTCCTACAGATTTAGTCGACTTGTCACGGATGGCGATATCGAAGAGATCGTAACTGCACTGGAAGATCTTGGTTACGGGATCGATAGCAATGATAATGGGGACTTTACCGCCACAAAAATTGGTCTAACACTAAACTTCCACTTCTATTTAGGCGATTACAACGCCGGCAAATTAGACGTGATGTACTAAAAAAATGCGGTCTTTTAAAACCTATTTATAGTATTCTTTGATTTGGAAGAGTATGTAAAGTCCGATGACTCCTCCCAAAATTCCCCCGACACTGAAGAACAAAACATTCTCAATGACGATTAACAAAGATGAATACATAAGCAAGTTCCATGCGTATTTTTTTCGTTTGAAAAGTCCGGGTAGGGCAAAAATTTCAAGAACAAAGGGTATCAAGGAAATGATAGTGGCCAACCCCCATCCTCCATATGTCCCATATGCATAGGCGAAACCATAAACCATCGAATTAAGTCCAAGAAGCATTACTAAGACCGGCAGAAATGTAAGGACTAAAATAAGATCAATCCATGGGGTAAATGTTACGATTTTCGCTCTCACATTAAGAGGTATGGTATAAGGTGCTTTTTTTACTAAATAAAGTGTAAGAAAGTTTTCTAGTTTATCCATAAAATTAAAATTAGATTAATAAATCAAATATATTTTTTTATTCCTCAAGATAACCGGAATAAGTGATATCGATACTAACCAATTTTGAATATGGATCGGCATAGATATATACGTATGTATCAATATTGGCGGAATCAGTTGCGTCATAAGAGGCAGAGTCACTTTCGCTTGATTGAGATGTAAGCCTCCAATAAGACTCGGAAAATAGATTTTTATAAAATGCCTTAACCGTTTTTAAGTCGTCGGTTGTTTCTATAGTTATGCTTTCATATATATAATTTTCCTCAGTGCTATCGGAGGCTGATGTAACTTTCCCATTGTCATATATAAGACTTGGAGGGAAACCGATTGGTGCATCCACTGCTTCCGTGTTCTTAAACTCATCAAGTTCAACTTGCGCACCATATTCAGCATAAGCTTCCATCATTTTTGCTACAGCCTCTGGATCATTTTCATCATAAGTTTCTGTAATTTTTTGTTGAGCCTCCATAAGATCAGAGAGGTCTCCTCCGACTTCAACATCTTCTTCGCCGGCATCTGCATCAACACCACCTGGAGCATCAGTAACGAATGGACTTTGGATTTTACATCCAGCAGAAAAAACAACAATGGACATAGCCATTGTAAAAACTAGGAATTCTTTTCTCATATTTTACTTGTTAAAAATAAAAAAACTTCTGACAAAAATCATATTACAATCATAGCCCATACACAATAACAATTACCTGTTATTTTATAAATTTAAGATATTCTTCTTCGCACAAAATGCGCCCATCATATTCTTTTGGCCAATTTGTTTGAATCGATTTGCCTGACACGGAACAAATAGAATTACGTAGCTCTCCACTAAATGGCATCCACTTCAAATTATTTTGCATTCGATCAACATAATAAGAATGCACCAGCGGGACTTTTCTCGTACGTGAATTTTGAATATCCACGCTTTGGACTTGGAATGGCCTTTCGAATTTTGCATCCCAAAAAATTTGCTCACTAAGCCATTTTTCTTTTGTATCATCAAGTGCATCAACAGAGTCTGGAATATCGGTAATTTCTGCAGTTTTCATAGTGATTTTCTCAAGATTTTCTCCAGTTCTAAAATCTTCAATTTCACTTTCATCAAGTGGAAAATAAAATCCAGAAAGACTCTCCGCATAAGGATTTGGAGCAAAATGTGATGGGAAAAAATCACCCCATTCACCAGTTTTTTGCATATGTGTAACGATTTTTTCTCTCAACGCAAAATAATCTTCCTTTGAATATTTTTTATTTAAAATGCAGTATTTTTCGTTCACCAAGCCTGCGCAACCAAAACAATATTGGCAGTTTTGCAGATAAGCCGAATATTCCACATAACGAGAATGTGAAACGCTAAAACAAAATCTTGCTTCATATGAATATACGGGGAGCGAAGACATAAAAGTTAATTCACTGCCAAGCGTGCCAAGTGAATCCAAAATAGTCTTTGCAGGTGGTCCACAAAAAAGAACATTAGCGCAATTTTCATGGCCAGTAAGGAGATAACAATTCTCACAATCTTTAGAATTATGTATAAAATTACCAGTTGAATTTTCACACTTATCAATTTGTAATGCGCGGTGCCATGCAACATTTTTAAACATATCGGCAAAGATTTTCTTAGCCTCCTCGTAATTTTTTAAAGATCTAAAATCCCACTCAAGTTTTTTTTGTTCAAATTCTTCTTTACTTAATTGCTTGTTTCCAAAACAATATTTTTTATTTCGGAGATTAAAACAAAAAAGGCAATCGTTGCAGTCCCTACAATCGTACAAAAAAGACGAATCAAAAACATTTTTGCAATTTAATAAAAACAAACTACCAAAACAATTTGTTGAATTTATAAGGTCGGTACAAAGCTCAGAATTAAAAGAAAAAACCGAATAATAGCAGCTTTTAATACTGTCACAACCATAACAATAACGGCAGTCTTCATTGTTTTGTCCGGAATGGCAAAGATAACAATTTTTACTGTAATACCAGTCATCAGTATATTCACAATTTTGATTATTACTCTGGAAAGCATGTGGCAGTGGACACTTTTGAAATAACTCCCAAGCTTGCTCAAAAAACGACCTACCAAAATCAAAATCAGTGTAAGGTGGCATTGCATTCGCTATCCATTCATCTCTATGCCAAATGGGGTAGGGGCAATCTGGGCGAAAAATGGAGACGATTGGCCTGCCGGTTCTATCGCATTTTCTTTTATGTAAATTCCAATGTGGCCAAAAAGCACCTAAATATTGGAATCTTTCTTTAGCCGAAAGTTTTGGAACAACTTCACCAAAACCAAATTTTTTACGAAGCTCTTTTTCGTGGTCGGAAACGGAAAACGGATCAATCAACATAAATAAAATTTACCTACAAATTATAGCACAAGTGAGTTAAACTTTATCCATTAACCTCACGAAATGAATAATCAAATTAAAAAAGTATCCGGCGCCGCTTTTATTTATGGTGCCTTTTTTGGGATGATGCCTCCGTACATTTTTGCATTATTGGTAATCGCGAATCCTTTAGTAAACGGAGATCCTTCTGCAATTGGATTGCCGATCGAAGGTTTTAGATACATCTACTACGTACGATTGGTGCTTGGGATAATAATCGGCGTTTTGGCAGGTGGATATTCAGCTTATTTTACGTCAAAAATAGGATTACGTTTTTTCATGGAAAAGAAAAATATCATAATCCAAATTTTAGTTGGACTCGCCATGGGTGCAATTTGCGGATTTTTCACACTCGGACTCGCACCTTTAATGCTTTTAATTAGCTCAACCGATTTAAGCTGGGCATGGATGGTAATTTATAGGATGGCATTTGTTGGTGGCATACTCGGGAGCATAGCCGGCGCATTTTTTAGCATCGGGATTAGATATTATTTGAGCACAGAAAAATAGTTCTAAAGATTTTAAGAACGTCTTTCTTGCGAGCACTTCTATTCGCATGTAGTCTACCGAAAGTATTTACGTAAAAATATGCCAGTCTGCAAACATTGTAATCAAGAGTTCTTTATAACCGATAAAGATAATATTTTTTATCAAAAAATAAACGTACCTCCTCCAACGCATTGTTATTATTGCCGTCAGCAGAGAAGGCTTGCACAGGGAAATGCCTTGCATCTTTTTAAACGCCATTGCGATGCTACCGGCAAAGAAATGCTTTCCTGCTATCCGCCGGAAAGTTCGTTCAAAGTTTTTTCTTTTGAATTTTGGTGGAGCGACCAATTTGATGCCACGGCCTATGGAGTGGATTTCGATTTCAATCGTCCATTTTTTGATCAATTTCGCGATCTAAACAATTCAGTTCCACGCATGGCACTTTTAAATGATTTTTTCTCCAACGAAAATTCCGATTATACAAATCATTCCGGTAAGAATAAAAACTGTTACCTCATTTTTGATTCAGATGAAAATCGTGACTGTTTTTATAGCTATGGCATGAACAAATCCAGAAGTTCATCGGACTGTTATAGGGTGCAAAATTTAGAGCTTTGTTACGAGGTTTTGGATTCCACAAATTGCTATAACTGCGCTTACATAAGTGAATGCGCAAACTGCATGGAATCAGCATTCCTTTTTGGCTGTACAGGGGCAAAAAACTGTTTATTTTGCGTTAATTTAAATCACAAAGAGTACCACGTCTTTAATCAGCCGGTCTCAAAAGAAGAATTTACTCGCATAAGAGAATCCTTGAGCGATTATCAAACTTTGATTGCGCGCGCAAAAGAATTCGAAGAATTCCGTTTACGATTTCCATATAAATTCATGCATGGATTCCAAACGGAAAATGTAATTGGGAACCACGTCTTTAGTTGTAAAGATTGTTACATGGTTTTTGATTCCACGAACATGAAAGATGGAGCCTATGCCTCGCAAATGTTTATACAGTCCAAGGATTGTCTTGATGTTGACGAAGGAGGCCTTGCGGAACTTTGTTATGAGACGAATAATTTTGGTTATAATTCATACGATTTGCAATTCTGCACAAGCTGTTTCCAACAAGTAACCAATTTAAAATATTGTACCGAGTGCGTTGGAGGATCAGAACATTTATTTGGATGCGCAGGCCTAAAACGTAAAAAATATTGTATTTTGAATAAACAATATAGTGAGCAGGATTATGAGCTCCTTACTCAAAAAATAATCGAGCACATGAAAAAGACCGGTGAATGGGGCGAGTTTTTTCCAATATCTACGTCGCCGGTGCCATACAACTTAAGCCAAGCGCAGGAATATTATCCGCTCACAAAAGAACAGGCCGTTTCATTTGGATATTCTTGGCACGATGACGAACAAAAGGATTATCAAAAATCTACAGTAAGCCTTCCTTCATCTATAAAAGCAACTACACCAGACATTTTGAACGTAGTTTTATCATGCACGGAATGTGGTAAAAATTACAAAATCATCCCCCAAGAATTGGAGTTACACAGACAAATTAATTTACCACTTTCTCCATTTTGTTTCTTTTGTAGAAATAAGCATAGATCACAAAAAAGAACCCCACGCGCGTTTTGGCCACGTATTTGTGCAAAGTGCAATAAAAACATTTTTAGCGCTTATGCACCAACTCGTCCGGAAATCATTTATTGCGAGGAATGCTATTTGAAAGAGGTGTTCTAAACGAAATTTAGTAAACTCTCACCCCCTCGTACCTTTTCATTTCAAGCAGGCTTTGTTGACCCAAAATTTCTTTGGAAAGAGTGTCGTCATAATCGCTATCGTAAACAACTTTTTTAATACCGGCATTTAAAATCATTTTTGCGCAAATTACACAAGGGAAGGTGTTGCAATAAAGTGTACCACCTTCGATATTGATTCCAAATTTTGCAGCTTGCGTAATGGCATTTTGTTCAGCATGAGTGCCTCTGCAAATTTCATGTCTTTGCCCGGATGGGATCCCAAGTTTTTCACGTATACATCCACCCATTTCTGCACAGTGTGGGATACCTCTTGGCGCACCATTGTAACCGGCGGTTAGCTGTTGACCGTCTTTTGCAATAACCGCTCCAACTTGTCTGCGTAAACAGGTGGCTCTTTTTGCCCAAGTATAAGAAATCTCCATAAAAACTTCATCGAAAGTTGGCCTATCTTTGCCATCTAGCAAATTCAAAAAATGTTGGAATTTTTTATACAAATCTTCAAGAGTTCCTTCATTCAAAATAAAATAATCAACCATGTTAAGGCACTTCTTAACTTGTTGACCGTTCGCAGGTTCATTAACGCCTTTTTCACGATTTAACTTAGCCAAAATTTCATCTCTTGTGAGAACAGACCCTTCTCGGGAGCGCGCAAGCAATCTGTCCAAAAGTAGTTCATCATTTGCACTAACGCCAACCACTTTAAAACTAGGCAATTGCCTCAGCTCCAAAATACAAGCAGGATTTCTTATGCCGTCTATAATCCAATCAGAATTTAAATCGGCGGACACAATTTCTCGCACTTTCATACCAAGCACGCCAGCTCCATAAGTAGCACGCAGTTCATTGCCAGTATTCTGTAAGTTTTCACGCGTTAAATCCAGCCCGCGCGAAGTAGCTTCTTGCCTAACAATGTCCGACAAAGAAATATATTTAAATCCTTTCTCAACTAAATATTTAACGATTTCGCCCTTGCCACTCCCCATGTAACCGGTTAGCCCAAGAATTTTATTCATAAGTTTGATTTTTAAAGATTAATTACTGCAAAGTCACAGTCTCAATAAATTTTGCGATATCATCTTGAGCAATAGAACTGTGAGGTACCCATATGCCATCTAAATTTTCTGGTGCAGGCTCTGAACTAATTAGCTCAAAAGTGAATTCATAAGCCTTCCCATCATAAGCCAAATTGCCACAAGAAAAAGGCCCACCGCAACCAATATTGTAAATTTGCACGCCTTCATCGGTAGTTTTAACTATATCTGTAGAACTCGGCAGGCTGTTCGCATCAAGCTCGGAGATATCCATTTTAAGATACAATTCGTATGATTCGTAATCAGGTATCTGAATTGTGGCATATGCAGGATCTCCATTCATAGAGACCCAATCGTCCGGCAAGTCAAATTCAAAACCATTCAGTATTACAAAATCATTTGTCCTGTTCACATTGTCGACGGAAGCTCCTTCGTCAACAATTGGTGCGCTAGTTGTGCAAGCTACTAAAAGTAAAGATAACAAAGCGATTAGATATTTTCTCATATTTTTGAGTGAACGATTAAGAAACTCAACAAAGCGCATTATAGCCTCACGCATACGAACAGACAAAATTTAATTCAGGTTTTTGTCAGGACGTGGGCATTAACAGTCTTTTATAATGATGATTCTTTAAATTTAAATTATGCATATAAAACAGTTTCTTGAATGGATTGGTTTGAAAGAAAAATTACATTTTAATAACCAAAAAATACCACACGTTTCCGAAGGACAAATTTGGTGGGCGAGTATTGGAGAAAATATAGGATTTGAAATCAACGGCAAAAGTGAACTATTTACCAGGCCGGTAATCATATTTAAGAAACTATCAAACATGTTTTATTTTGTTGTACCTTTAACTACAAAAGTGCACACAGGATCTTGGTATGTAAACTACAGACATCAAGGCAAACTGGTCACTGCATGCCTAAACCAAGCACGTCCAATCGATTATAGACGCCTCAGGTCAAAAATAGGCTGTTTAGATGATGAGGATTATTCAAAAGTGAAAAATGGATTCACAAAACTTTACCTATAAAAATTTTCCCCGTTATCTCTAACGGGGGCGCAGGAAAATCCTGAAAGTAAATAAATTTTACCAAAACTAAATTTCGTTGGCAAGTTTTTCTTATACTTTTGCATGCAAACATTCTAATACAACACCAACCTTATTCCCAATGGCAAACGATTGACAAATCGCCCAAAAAAAGTATACCTTTCTCAACCAGTATTACTCCTTAACACACGTTTTATGAGTGATTTCAACCCTTTCAAAACCTTATTCGCAAGATTTTTACTCGTAGGGATTTTTGCCCAGTTCTTGGTTGTAAGCCCTGTTTCTGCAGATGCACCAAGCGTCATAATTACTCGTAGCGGTCCTGCTTCAACAAGTTACGCTACTGGCGCCAAAGACGTAGCTCTGCTCAATTTTACCATTATCACGGATAGCGAAATCACTTTTAATAGTTTCCCAATCGGCCTAGATATGTCTAGTGACGCCAGCGATTCAAGCGCAGGTTTACTTTCTGAAGGTAGTACAGCAAACATCACCGATATTAAAATCACAGACGCCGATACGGGAGACACGATTTTTACAGCCGTAGACGCAAATGCATTAACAACAGCCCTAGGTGGAAGCACTCTCATAGATGAAACTAGCGACGATGCCACCTCCTACTACTTATTTACAGATGAACTAACAATGGGCGCAGGCACTTATCGCAATTTTGTACTTTCTGTAGATATAGCAAGTGAAGTAGCTCTCAACGGAGGCACGATCGTAGCAAGTATGCCTCTAGGGACAACTTATCCTGTTATGGAAGATGCGGACGGGAATACAATCGTCAATTCCGATTCACTCATTCCAACGCTAACAATGACTGGCAACACAATGACAATTTCTGCTCCAAGTCTTTCAATGGCTTTAACAAGCACTCCAACACCTGGTAGCAATATTTATATGAAAGGAGCGGATAACGTTCCTTTTGTGGGGATGGCCTTTACTTGTGGATCTGCCAGCGATTGTGTGATTTCCGATCTCATTGTACAGGGCTATTACGATGACGAGGGAGATGCAGATGACTTTGATACCGCTTACGACTCAATGAGTGGTCATGGAACCTCTCTGACCAGCGTTGTGAGTAGTATTTGGCTCAAAGATTCAGCAGGCAGTTTGGTAGGCACCTCCGAAGCTATAAACCCGAGTACTTATCGTGCAACTTTTTCATCATTAACTTACACGATAGACGCAGGCGATACAGAAGTGCTTTACGTAATGGGTGACATTTCTACATCAGCCTTTGCAAATAGTGATGCTGAGAATATTGCATTTGGCATTTCAAGCGGGCCATGTGTTACTGCAGAAGATAGTTCTGGCTCAGTAATCAGTGTTACCGGATCTGTGAATACAGCGCCTATCACTTACGTAACTACGGATTTAAGCGGATCTTTAACAGTTTCTGTTGATGCCGACACCCCTCGTGAAGACATTGTAGTAGCGGGGACTTCCGACGTTGAATTGGCGGTTTACAACTTTGTGGCAACAAGCGAAGATTTTATAGTTGATTCTTTGTCAGTCAACAATATTCAATCTGGTGTAGCATTCGACGATCTAGGTGACGCAGACAACAACATTAGTGTTATTCGCGTGTTTTATGAGAATTCATTCGGCGTCAGCGAGGAAAAGAGCGCTTACCTGGTTTACGGCACCGCTCAGTTTTCAGGAATGGACTTTTATGTTCCCCAAGACGGTTCAGCCACTCTTACAATTACAGCCGACTTAAATCCAATCGTATCAGCTGGGTCTTCTGCAACTTCCGGAGAACTCATTGGCGTAAATCTCGCATTCAATAATTTCCTTGCAATCGGACAAGCCAGCGGAGAGGAATTGAGTCTGGCCGACCTAGACGCTAGCGTTTCCACCGATGCCGACTTGGATTTTGGAGCTATCTCATACACAAACGGAGATAATGTGGTGGAGGTACAAGGCCGTACAGCTCTTTTAGTGAGCGCAGGTTCCGAGGTAATACTTCGCGTGGATAATGGGGTAAGCGATAACACGAATAAACTGCCTGTGGGAACTATTGTTTGTGTTGACGATAACAGAAATGGCATTTGCAGAAACGAAGACATCTTTATTGTTACAGCCTGGCCCGCAAGCCCGGCTAGAACTTTTGATCGAGTGACTTTGATGACTATGGACGATGCGGGTGACAGTCGTTACGACGACAATGATCCTTTGCTTTATGCACTCCCTGGCCAAGGATTTTTGAGCACAACCAATCTTATGCGTGTGTATGAAACCATAGCGAGTTTAACTTTGAGTTCAAGTTCTCCATCCGGTAGCAGGACGGTTAGTGAATATGATTCAGCTTTTATTTTTAATCTTGAGGCAGATATAGAAGAAAAAGTCAGCTTTGGGACTTCAGTGGATTTTGCCACTTGTTTGGCAGGCACTGGAACAACACTAGTAAGCGCCAGCACAACTACTGTTTCAGTCGACGGTTCTGCTTGTGAAGTAACGGACGTAAATACCGCAGGGGATTCACTTGCCTATGGAAGTTCAGTCAATCTCGCAAATTATGCTCATGTTTCATTCTGGTTTCGTTGGAATGATGACAGTGCCAACGCTAATACACTCTTGCCGTCCGAATTAAATATATTTACCGCAGATGCAAATGATGGGGTTGAAGACAATATCCGATCTCTAAACTCCAGCAACGTAGTGGGTTCTCCTGCATATTTTAACGAAGGGACTTGGTACCAGGTACGAGATGTGCAAATGCCTGTAGGAACCGATTTGGCAGATACTTATATTGGCTTGGCATTCCAAGACACGGACACCTTGGATAGTTTGGACCGCATCTACATTGATCAAACGCGCATTTACAATCAAAAAATTGAGATTGATATTAGCTCAGATAATGATTTTGATCGCCTCCAAAACCCAGTAATAGCTTATCTAAAAGACGGAGGAGCAACTGTGGCAACCGGATATGTAGATGTTGTGGCTATAGATAGCGATGAGGATGGAGTTCAAGATAGCACGGACGGAGCAAACGCCACCCTTATGTTTGTGCCGAGTGTAACTTATGGTTATTTGGAAGTCTCCGAAAGCTCTACGAAGAGTTTCACAGTATCACTTTCTACGGTGAGCTTGCTAAGTGAAGATACTGGTGAGGACGATCCAGTCACGTTCTATATTGACTACGGCTCATCCACTAACGGTGTGGTGACTCCGGGAGATCTCTTTTGGTCAGACAGCAACAACACCGTAAAATGGTTAGGAAACGTGGCCTCAAGCCGTCTAACTAGCAACACTCTGAAGTACTAGGCATAACTATTACAAAAAAACATGCAACAACCACCAATCCAAAACATAGCAATTCTATCTGACGTTCGCCGCCAGTTCTTCCGTAGACTCTTCAGAAGAACAGCGATTTAGTAAAAACTTAAAACACTACAAAGCTACTTCCGAAGAGGGAGTAGCTTTTTTTTAACAAACTAATACTATGGACGAATCTAAATTATCTTCACACCAAAAATTACAAACTTACACCGATAATGCCACTTCAAACGGCCTCCCAAAAGACGCCTATTTACAGGTTACGGAAGCCTGCAATTGTAAATGCGTTATGTGCGATATATGGAAACAAAAAAATCCAAACATTGGCGATCCGGACACTCTAAAAGCAATTGTTAGAACACTCGGCCAACAAGGCTTTAATTGGGTTACTTTATGGGGAGGCGAGCCATATTTGCATCCACAAATTTTAGAAATCATGGAGGAAGTAAAAGCCTGCAATATGAACCTGCAATTGATTACGAATGGCACCTTGCTAAGGAACGATAAATCGGGAGCAAAATTGGACGGCACAGCAGAACTCGCAGACAATGTAGTCTTTTCCATCGATGCGCCGACCGCAGATATTCATGATGAAATAAGGGGAGTCAGGGGGACATTTGCAAGAGTTGTAGCCAATATGAAAGCCCTCGCGCAAATGGTCGCAACAAAAGGATCGGGTCCCGGCATAGAAATCGACACAACAATTTTAAGACACAACATAGGAAATCTTTCGCAAATGATAGAATTTAGCAAACAATTTGGTGATATTTTGGTTGATTTTGATCCTGCACAAATTCAAGGGACTGGTAATTCCAAAGACACGTCGATAATACAAATTCCGGAAGGCGTAATAGATACTGCATTCGGTGAACTTATTGGCCACGTGGAAAATGGCGCGCACATTTCTTCTGCGTCCAAATTGCAATTGATGAAAGACAATTTGCTTGGCAAAGATTTAAGTGGTCCTTGCGTGAGTATTTTCAAGGATTTATTGATTGCTCCCAACGGAAAAGTTTATTTTTGTTGGGGTTGGGGTAAGGTAGTGGGAAATATTTTAGACCCGAATTTTAAAGCGGATTGGGAACAATCCATCAAAGATAATTTAGACGCTCTGGACGGCAACATGGATAGATGCAAGAAATGCGGATTCTCCCACGTTAGATGGCCGGATCCAGGCGTTATCGAAATAGTCTCGGCAATCAATTCATCAAGAAAAAAATATTTTGAAGCACTATAAAAACTCAATAGTGCCTTAGCCATCCGAGGACCCCTCCATCTAAGAGGGGTCTGTTTTTATTTGTGCCAAAAGCACTACATAATTCTTCCCATATGCTTTCGCGCATTTTGGACAGGTAGTATACGAAAAATAAATTTTATTTAACACTTGTCCTTTGCCTGCTACATATTCTTTCATTTCTTTCATCCACTTGCCTGCATTTTGGTAGGGTCCCTCAAAAACTTTAGTCAAAAATCTACCGGAAAGTTTGGTCATCTGTGCTCCCGGGACATCCTTTGCCACATCAATAAAAATATCAGCACCCCAAAGTGATTTTTCATCGCTCAACATAAGCTGGTAGGGGGACTTGGCATTTGCCTTTTCGATTAACACCATGTTTTTAACGATTTTTCTCCCAAAATTAAGTGGGATATGAAAAAAACTAATAACGTGATCTTTAACAAAAATTTTATCCTTCCAAACAATCTCTTTTTCTTGCCATGGCTCCGGATCAAACGGCTCACAACATCCAGTGGATTGTATAGGTTGATCAGTCATAATGATTTTAAGTTAAGACTGTCTTAATCTTATCGTTTTTTGACGTGTGACACAATTAATATACCTCATCCAAGTAACATTTCTCACAATAAACAATTTCCGGTCTTTTCGGGTCATAAGTGGTCACAATTTTTCCACCACACTGTGCGCAATTTCTTTCCCAAAATTCATTCGGATTTCTAATTTTGTATCTCTGCTCGATACGCACATTAGGATGTATTTTGGGGAAAGGAATCTCATGTTTTTTATAAAATTCAATTTCCTGTTTTATCAATTTAAAAGGTCTTCCCGTCACTTCGCATATAACGTAATCATCTCCGGAAATCTCCGCATCCTGCTTATAACTCGACCACCTAAAACCCAGCTTTAAAGCCTTTTCTTCGCTTAATGGCCACATATCATAAGCAAAAGTCTCATTATAACCAAAAGCGGACATTTTCAGTGGGAAATATTTTCCCCACTCACCGGTTTTTTGCATATGTTCAATAATTTTCGGTACCAATTTCTCATATTCTTCTTTGGAATATTGTTTGTTTAAAATACAATATTGTTTCCGAGAAAGTCCTGTACATAAGAATAAATGCTGACAATTATAACAAAACATAGAGTAAGAAATCTCTGAGCAATTTCTAATAAAATGGGAGAACAAAATCCTTTGAGAAGCCATTGCTCCATCTGCGAAACAATTCAACTCTCCATCCGTATTATTACAATCTATTATATCTTTACACTTTCTACCGATAACAAAACTATATCTACAATTTTCAGCCCCCATTAAAACCAAATAACACATATGGCAATCCTTGGCGCCGTCTAAAAACTCGCCGGTACTATTCTCAGAAAGTTTTTGCGTTGCAAAAAGACACGGCAATTTTAATTTAAAATTTTCATATTCTTTCTTAAATTTTAAAATCCCCTCATGAGTGTTTAATTCATAACCTTTTAATCGTTCAAAATATTCACTCTCGGAATAGGGCTGATTAAATATCCAAAATTGTTTGTGTCTCAAATTTTTACAACCTAAGCAATTATTACAAGAAATACAACTTTCCAGAAAATAGCTATCCACACATTGATTACATCTATTCAAATATGAACAATTAAAACATTGCTCACAGCTAACACATTCATAAAGTTTTTCCGAAGAAACTATATGCAAACAATCAACACAATCTTTACTCATCATGGCGTCAATTGAATAATAAACATCCTCTGCGCGAAGCCCCAAAGTTAAATAACAATTCTTATTTTCCGCACCAAAATTCGTATATTCGCAGTTTTCAGAAGTTCCATCTTGAATCAAATTGATTTTCGGCACTTCCAAGAAAAGTTCCGCAAATTGTTCAAAGGAACCTCGACCAAAATCAAAATCCCGAGAGTAATCAAGGGCATCCCATTTATCGCTCCACCATTCGTCATAAGAAAAGACTTTGTAACTCCTGTCGGGTGCATAAACCGAAATCAGAGGTTTGCCGGAAAAAGAAGATTTTGTTCTGTAATAAGTATGTTCATTTCTAAAAGTGGCTTTCTGAATGAATCTGCAATGTGGGCAAATCTCAGGCACGGGGATCAAATATTTTTTACCATCATAAACAGGCGATACTTTCTCATAAAGCTCAATATCCTCATGAAAGACTTCAAAACTTTCACCACATTGACTGCATATTTTCATCATAAAATTCAAGATGTTTAGCTGGCCACTCAGGTTTATACCCTTGCGGACTGCCTTAATCTTACATTTTCTCGATGCGTGACACAACGTAGCATTTATGATTAAAAGCCGTATAATCCAAACATGCAATTAATAGCAACATGTGCGTTTGGGCTCGAAAAATTACTCCGTGATGAACTCAAAAGTTTAGGGCTTTGGATAATAAGCACCGAGGATGGAAGAATTACTTTTGAGGGCGATGAAGTAGCTATAATGAAAGCTAATTTAAATTCGCGCCTAGCCGATAGAATACAGATTAAAATCGGCGAATTTTCTGCAATAAATTTTGATGAACTTTTTGATGAAACAATTGCTTTGCCGTGGGAAGATTATATTGGCGAAAACGATCAATTTCCTGTGGACGCAACAAGTACAAAATCCATTCTTCATTCCGAGCCGGCAATACAAAGCATCGTTAAAAAAGCCGTGGTAAAAAGATTGCAAAACAAATTAAATACGAATTTGCTAACGGAAAAATCAGAAGCCATTTATCAAATACATGCAAAAAGCAATAAAGATAGATTTATATTGTCGATTGATTCATCTGGGGATAGTTTGCATAAACGTGGCTACAGAATTCAGGCGAGCAAAGCCCCAATAAAAGAAACACTGGCAACTTGCATGATAAAGCTTTCCGATTGGGATCCGTCAAAAATCTTAATCGATCCATTTTGTGGTTCCGGCACAATAGCAATTGAAACGGCAATGATTGCACGGAATATTGCTCCGGGTGTAAAGCGCTCTTTTGCCTTTCAAAAATGGCCGTGGATTCCAAAAGGACAAATAGAAAAAATAAAACTGGACTTAGTGAAGGCGGAATTAAAACCAACAAAAAATGCGCCAAAAATCTTTGCATTTGATATAGATAAAGATGTGATTGAAATAGCAAAAGAAAATGCTAAAAGGGCAGGGGTACTTGATATGATTTCTTTTAGATGCGTTGATTTTAATAATTTGGATTTTAACAATTTTGTGGACGCTACTTTTGTAACAAATCCACCTTACGGCGAACGCATGGAAGAAGCAAAGGACGTAGAAAAAATGTACAAAGCCCTCGGCCAAAAATTCTCTCAAACCAAAAACTGCTCGCTATTTTTAATCACCTCGCGTGAAGATTTTCCTCAACTTTTTGGCCTGCGTGAAAATAAAAATCGCAAACTTTTCAATGGAAATTTAAAATGCTATTTGTACGAATATTTGCCACTTGATTCTTAATTCATAGATGATTGGAGATTTTTAGTACAATAATCTCATTCTTATCCAGATTACAGGTAAAAAGACACCGCCATTTTTTTGAAATGTAAAATTCCCAAACAGGGACTTCATCGTGAAACATATTATTTAATGGTTTGGCATTCAATGATGGATAATTTAACCCAACATCTCTTAGAAATTTAAATTTCCTCTCAACAACCTTAAAAACACGCTGATCTTTCACCTGCTTGGAATTTTTCTCATAATCAGGATGAAATATCACATTTACTCCGCTCATAGATCAGTTAAAGAAAGACTGGAATCAAGTAAGGCTAAATCTTTATCAATAATTTTACCCATTTCACCACCATTTTCATGCACAGTAATATTATATGAGTCCAAACCATGACTTAAATCTTCCAACTGCTTTGGACTTAAATCTTTATATCGATTTAATACAGTCAATAAAAACCCTGTTAACTCAGGACTAAATTCTTTAGATTTTACCAGTGGCAAATAGTCTTCAAGTCCATCCTCAGCTTTAGGATTCTTGGAGATTTTTCCATTTTTCATCAAATTTTTCACAAGGACTTTATAGTCATTTATAACAGGTCCCATTGGGATAGCCGCATACTCGGCATTTGTCAGCTTTTTGTCATTTTCAAAGATATAAGTAAATTCCAAAAAGAACGCCAACTTATTGAGCTTCTTTATCCCCATATTTGGGCTTGAATGACTCAATATGAAAAGTACAAGGTCCTCAATATTTATAATTGCTTTGTCCATGCGCCGATCATACCATTTTAGTCTAAAACTTGTACATATTTTTTCATTTCCTCTCCGCAGACCGGGCACTCAAATGGTTGCTCATTCATGGATAGTTTTGGATCGAGCGTGTCTAAAAATTTTTAACCTTTTAAGCAACTCTTTAGAATCATCTTCTTTGAAAATTCCTGATATCATAATAATAGATTCAAGTTCGTCGTAACACAATTTACTGTCTTCACCATGCACAATCGAAACAACAAATAAGTAGAGGATTTTCCCGCAATGTTTAACAATGTTTCTTTTGATAGCAACCTCAATGGATTCATTAAAAGCATTGTTGTAACAAAGCGCTTCATCCGCATCCAAAAAAAACTCAATCGCTTTAAAAGCTTTAGAATTTTTCTTTGGCAAATGACAGCCCTTGCCAGATAACATTGCATACATGTCCTTGGCGGAAATGATGAAATCTTTATCAGTTAGAATACCGTTAAAAAAACTTTCATTGTAATTCTCCTGAATGAGCTCCAACATGGTAAATAAACACACCTGACCTTTCTGGCACCGGTCTCTTTTACAAAGTTCATCCTCATAATCATCAAAACCAAGAGCCTCCAAATTTCTAATCAAATCTTCCTCAGTTTTGTTTTTTGCCATAGCCTTAAATGATAAGAAAACGTTAATAAACAGGGCGAACCCAAGCATATCGTATAAATCATTTTTGTAAAATCCCGATTGAATATCAAAAAAAAGAGGGGAGAGTCTTCTTGGACTCAGCAGGTCAGAATTTGACTATACTGATTATCTATGTCAAAATAAACATTTGAGGACAAAATATGAAAAAAATCAGAGATTTTCTTTTAGGCAGTAATGAAGAAAAGGAAGCTCAAGCTCGTTCAAAAGAACTGGATGGTAGAGATCCTGCTCGTATGTCTTATGCGGAAAGAATTCAACAAGCGGAAGCCGGTAATACAGTTTTTAGGCTACGCATAAGACAAGGATTGAGTGCCCTCGCGGCAGTCGGTCTGGCCTGGGGTACGTGGGAGGCATCAGAGGGATTTCGCTCCGATAAGCCCGAACCGGCTCCGATCGTAGAAAATGCAAGTGAAGTGAGAGAAGTAGTGATGGAATTTACACTTGGAAATCTTACTTTTGTTAAAGAGGCTCAACTGCCCAGCCAAGAATTTGAACGGATTAAGACCTTGCTGAGCAATTCTTATGAATTTTTAGCCCAGCATTTACCAGTTGATGAGGTTAAGGCTAAAAAAATTACCGTTCGATCAAGCGGTAAGCCCACATTCAGTCAGGCCTCTTATATGCATGGAGATTTACAGGTGGGTCCAAAGGCAAGTGATGGAATCGTGGTGCATGAGTTTGTCCATTTACTACATGGTGATTTGGATCTTAATAATGATTTGATAGAAGAGGGCATAGCAACAGCACTCTCCATTCTTGCAGCAGAAAAACTGGGCATGGAATCTTGGGATAGAACTGCTTCATTACAGCTCAATGATAACCTTGAAAATGCTCTGCCATTACGTCCAAACATTCGCTATACAGTCAACCCTGTTTTGTTAAAAATTCGTTATGAGAAGGCGGCATATTTTTGGATTGACCTCGAGCAAAAAAGCCCGGGGTTCATCAAGAAATTTCACGAGGCTTATTACGCTTTTTTGCTTAACGGTGGGAAGAAAGAGGACCTTTTTAAAACAGAAGTTATTAAGCAGGTGCTTACCGAGGCAGGACTTTGGCAAAAGTACACAGAGGCGATGAAGGAACACCGCGTTGCACAAGCTGAAGAAGCAGAGAAGGTCGATGAAGATCCAAAACTTTTTGCGTACTACGTGCATTATAGCAATGACAACACACGGAAACTTATTGTGACCGTTGCTAAGCGCACAACCGATGGAATCGAAAGGGGTTTACAGCAAATCCAAGCTCAATTCGAAATCACCAACTTAGATACCGGTAAAAAATCTGGCCTACTTGGTACCGAACCAGCCGAAGGCCAAGTGACAATCAATCTAACTTCAGGGGAGAAGGGAGCTTCACCTTTGATCGATTGGGTCGGTCCTGGAAAGCGCTACCGTGTTGAATTAAGTGTCCCAACTCCAAACGGGAGTGCACTCACTGACACATTTGAGTTTAATTATGAGTAGCAGGTGGCTACTGGCCACTCGGGTCTAGTAACCACAATACGTCATCTCATTCATCGGAGTAGGCGAAAGGTCAAGCGCTCCTCCTGAATACCGAATTCTATTAGGATCAAGATTTAAACTCATGCCGTTGCACATAATGGTTTTTCCAGCATCAATTGTCTCAACTAATGACCATTCCTTTTTATCAAAAAGATATACCCACACTTCCTCATAGTAAGAGTCGCTGGGTTCACCATTACTCTCAAAGAAATCACCCTTAACATTAACATAAGCCATTTCGTTCACCTCGTCAGCGAAGATAGCATTCATTGCTTCACCATTATATCCACCAACATCAGGAGGCAAATTGAATTCTACAGTTTCTATACTCAAATCAGCCTTGTTAACAATATAATACTCCTCTAAGAAAGAATTGCACCCAGCACACTCACCAGAATTAACAACAAAAACTATGTCACTTTCTTCTCCTTTAAAAACTTTAGCGAGTGAAGTGTAATTCATGTTAGAAACAGCATCGCCTGGATATGGAAAATCCATTATTTTCGTTTTCTCGTAAAATAAAGAACTCAAATAACCACCTTCAAACGGCTCTCTACGTATTTCATAGAAGTCTTTTCCCCAATTATTGTACGGGCCATCTACCTGCTCGTTCGTTACGTCTTCTACATTCGACTCAACTTCATCATCAACAATAACATCGCCGTCAACAACTATGTCTTCTGGAAGTGAAGCAACTTTTTGAGTACAAGCCCCAACAAACAAGGACGCGAATACTAACACTGCTACAAGGAAATTTCTCATCTTAATATTGTTAAAAATTGGCTGTCACATTGTAGTGCCTCTTGCCTTGAGATACAACTTTCACTCTTTCCACTTGACAGGTGAGTGTACCTTCACCTACAATCGGAGATTTCAAAATTCGCAGGCATTACGATGAAAGAACTAAAACATGGCTTTTCTCAGTAATCGATATAATAGCAGCTTTGATAGAACAAACGGATTTTAAGAAAGCTCAAAGTTATTGGACAACATTAAAAAATCGTCTGAAGAACGAAGGGAACGAGTCGGTGACAAAATGTCACCAACTGAAATTAGAGGCTACAGACGGCAAAAAATACCTCACGGACGTAGCTGATAAAGAACAAGAGCTTTGTATAAAGCAAAAGGCTATCCTAGATGATCTCAAATCTTTTTTAATGACGCTTAAAAGTTTTTAACTTTTTAAGCAATTCTTTTTGACACCAGTCTCTTTTACAAAGTTCATCCTCATAATCATCAAAACCAAGAGCCTCCATATTTTTGATCAGATCGTCCTCAGTATTGCTCTTTGCCATGGCACCATCACTTCCACGGACTTGTCCTCAAATTCTTTATGGAGCTTCAAAGCTTCCAAATATTCCTCATATGTTGAGTATTTTTTTGGGTCGATTGGATCTATGAATAATGAGTCAGACATGACAAAATGTTAACAAAACAATTAAAAACAGGCAATTCTCCGTGGCGTTTCAGGCTAAAAATGGCACTTGATTCTTAATCCCAACTTTACTACAATCTAACTACTTTCGGGATTTTCCCGCGACCCTCCCAGTAAGCTGGGAGGGGAAATTTTCATGTAGAGATTTTGGAATCCATATTGGACTAATTTAAAGTCTGTCTGGTCTAATTCACCAAGCCTTCTGTGTAGCCTTCTGAAATCAATTGAACGTGCTTGGTGAAGGCAGGCAGTAATGTTTAATCCACCTTGCTTATAATTCACATACCAAGTGCCAGTATGATTCTGAGTAGTCAGAGGAATAATGAAATAAAATCCATTAGATAATTTTCTAAAAATGAGCACTGGCCTAGTAAAATCATTACTTTTCCCATTTATTTCAGCGCCAATATTTTCACCCAAACTCGCCCACCATATTTCCCCTTCCGACACAAAAGGTGGCTTATGCATAATTGAGTGAAGTCTTTCTTTTAAATTATCCCAATCTAAAAATCTTTTAATGTGCATCATGAAAAAAACAAGGTATTTAGAATTATAAATGATTCTAAATCCAAAAGTCCTGACAAAAACCTGAATTAAATTTTAGTTATGCACATCTTGGCTGTCCACTCGGGTCTAGTGCCCTTAAGCGAAACGTAATTAAAAAACAATATTCGTTGCAGACGCAAGTTCTAGATCTGTAGGATCCAGATTGATCGATTCGACAATATGGACCAACCCAGCCACTCCTTCACCTTTCCCGTAAGGATATTGAACGACCAAATACTCATCAATTGACGTATCCCTGCGACCTTCAACAAGAGGGACCACTTCAACAATATCATCTGCCATTTGGCAGTCGCCTCCCTTGTCCGCAAAATGTGCTTCACAGTTTTCTGAGGGAGATCCTGTAGAGAAATCACGCAATAATTGAGAAACACTGAGAGGTTCTAAATCAAACTCTTCCATTCCTCCTATCTGGGAAAGGTCAGTAACGATAGTTAGGGTCATTGCTAAATCACTATTGTCATAAGTAATTTTTACCGATGCTTTCCCTTCAGTCGATCCTGAAATCATAGTGTACCCACTTGCGGGCACGCTGAACGTCAACTCCGAACCAATACTGTAAAGTTTCTCCGTTGAAGATTCCAAAGTCACTTCAGGCTTTACGATTTCAACCGATTCTGTACAGGATGAAAGCAAAACTAGAGTAAGAATTAACGCAATTTTTTTCATAATTATTGATGGAAAATTAGTTTTCATGGTTGGAAATGAGGGATTTTTTGGCTGGCCACCGTTGAATCGGTTCGAACTTTATTTATGAGCGATGAGATGGAATTCCAATTAGATTAAAGGCCTAATGAGTAATATCTGAAGCCTTTAAAAGTGCAGCTCTTATAAGACTTGCTACATCGGCAAGAGCAGCTCTTGAATCTATACCTAAAAAAGAAGAAACATCTCCTGCTTCACTATCCCTAAAATGTAGTGTATCACCATGTTTTTCTCTTAATTCGTCTACTAAGGCTCGTGGCAATCCTCCATCTGCAGGTGTGTGCGCCTTCCAATGATTCCAAAAACGTTCAAAGACCCAATCACCTAATCTTCCATGAATAAGAGTGGCTACCTCTGGTATACTATTCCCAGTAGGCTTTTGAGAATTCATGTCGATAGATGGCTCTATTCCAGCCTCCATCAATTCATCTCTAATGGTCCAATCATGACATGGGTCATTTGCTAAATTCGGAAATTTTGATGCTTGCATACTAAAGGCTAAAATTTTATGACTGAATTATACGTGAAAAACTACCGTTGTCAACTTGGCTGGCCACTCGGGTCTAGTACCCTTTGAACAAACTTAGTAAATCATATACAAAGGCTCCGCTAAAAACAATAAGGGCCACTCCGGATAAAAGCGAAACTACTCTCATGATCTTTTCGCTTATAACTCGCCTAAAAAGATATGTAATCAAAATCAAAGAGAGACCTAAAAGAACCGACCCAAATACAACTGCGAAAAAATTCATGAAGGATTTATTAAAATCAGAAGAAACAACAGCATAAAAAGCCACCCAACTCGCAACCGCAAACGGATTCGCCAAGTTCACAATAATACCTTCCAGAAAAGAGGTGAGAGCTCTTTTCGTTTGCAGTCTTTCATCTTTAACTAACAATTTTTTCCTCCAATAATCCTTTAGATTCCCGATTCCAAGGTAAAAAAGATAACAAATGCCAAGCACCTCAAAAACAACTTTAAAAATCATGTTTTCATCAAAAAAAGAAAAGCCGAATGCTACAACTATAATATATGCGGCATCAATAATCGTATTACCCAAATAAAAAAATGAAGCCGAAAAAAAATTCCCCATCAATCCTCTTTTTACCGTCTCAATGTTAGCCGGCCCCATTCCAGCCGCAAAAACAAAACCGAGAATAATGTAGTAAAAAATCATAGAGATCAGTTTGACCTAATCACTTTTTGGGGTACAGATCATGGCTGGGGCGGAGGGATTCGAACCCCCGAATGATGGCTTCAAAGGCCACTGCCTTACCACTTGGCCACGCCCCAACATGCTATTGCCTAAAAAAGCTTAAAATAGCGGTGCAAATCTAAACAAATAGGCACGCAAAGTCAATAAATACTCTTAATTTGTGCCTCCAGCGCATCCTGAATCTTGCTGGCGTAATCAGAAGACAAAGTATCCATGGAAATTTCACCAAGAGGCAAATAATACAAAGGATCAACGCGAACGCCATCTTGCCAAACCTCAAAATGTAGGTGAGGGCCTGTGGTTCTAACTCCGGCTCCAACAGTATGTGGATTTCCACCACTGAGCCCGATCATCTGTCCACGAGTTACAAAATCACCAATAGCAACCGCAGGGCTGGAAACGTGCCCGTACAAAGTCATAACTCCCATTCTGTGTGCAATTGTAATATAAGAATATCGATTGGATTCCGGGTCATAAACCACATCTTGCACCACGCCATCCGCAGGTGCGTAGATTTCACTTCCTTGTTTGGCTTTTATGTCTAGCGCATAGTGGTCCACTCCGAATTCCGTTCTGTATCCGCCATCGTGGAAAAGCGCGCTAAGCCCGAGGCCAGGCGAAACCGGCCAATCCAATTGTAAAAATCCGGAAGCCTCAGAAGTGCTGTAAGTTTCCGCCAAATCCGCCTGTATTTGCGCGATTAAAGTCTGTTGTTCGCCGGAAAGCTGTGAATTTGTTTCCGCCAAACTTCTTTCTATCATCGCAACATTACTCTGATAAATCCGAATCTGGCTCTCCAGCTCCTCCTTATTGTCATCCGAAGAGGCAAGCATGCCTTCCAAAATCGCTTTTTCGCCGTTTAACTCATCCAAAATTTCTTCTTGATGCGCCTTTTCTTCCTTCAATTTACCAAGTTCATCTGTAAAATCTGTATAAGCCAAAGAAAGTTGCCCCTGTTTTTCACGGAGTAGCGTCCATTTCTCTACAAGTTGACTGGATAAATCGGTAATCTGATCCATGTGATTTTGCATCCCATCTTCAATCAAACTCAAATAAGTAATGTTTTGAAGCGTTTTAGAGATACTTTCCGGGCTTGCCAAAACCTTAATTGGATTAATGCCATCCGCGGAGTAGTAAACACTGCGTTTTAAGTATAAAAGTTCCATAAATTTCCCAACAATCAGTTTTTGTTCCTCAAGTTTTGCCGTAAGTTCGGTGATTTCTTTCTCGGTATCAGACGTATCCATTTTACTACGTTCTTCTTGCGATTTTACGTTCAAAGATTGACGTTCTTTATCTGTGATTTGGGCATCCAAATTAGCAATAATACCCTGTAGATTTAAGATTCCGGCATTTACTTCTTCCAGATTGATTTTCGCATTAGCCTTATTCTCTTCCAGCAAAGTGTACCTATATTGGATCTGTGCCAATTTCTGCTTCAATTGGATCAAAATACTGCTTTGTTCAACAGCTTGGCTCACAATAGAATCACCGGTTTCTTCTGCAAAAGAAAGATTTGCAGGCAGGATGCAAAGCATGAGCGCAAAACTGATAACTGTAGCTAGGAGTTTTTTCATCTCATAACTATAACACAGAACAGGTTAAAAATCAAAGGGCGAGGAGGCTTTTAAAGCACTTTTACAAACCAGAATCGACAAGGTATATTTGACCCTGCTACTTACCACGCCAAAAAATGCAAAAAAAATCTGATGTAATCGCCATCCACAAAAAGAGCTTAAAGGCTCAAATGGACTTAAGGCGTAATTGGTCAGAAAAAATGGCGGATAGAATTAACCTGAGCGCAGGTAGCATGACGTTTTTTGGCATCCACGCTATGGTTTTTTTAATCTGGATTGGCCTAAATCTTGGGGTGATATCCGGGCTAACATCTTTTGATCCGTTCCCGTTTGGTTTGTTGACTATGGTCGTATCGCTCGAGGCGATTTTTTTATCGATTTTTGTACTCATAAGCCAAAACCGAGCCAGCAAAATTGCAGATTTGCGCGAAGAGGTGGATTTAAAGGTTAATGTAAGATCGGAGAGGGAGATCACCAGAATTATAAAAATGCTTGATCAAATGCAAAAAAAGATGGGGATAAAATCAAAAAACCCTGCCGAACTTAAAACCATGGAAAAAAACACCAATCTTGAGGCAATGGAAGAGGAAATCCTAACGGAAATGGAAGAGCTTTGATAAAACCAACATCCCTGCGACTATAAGAAGTGCGTAAACAAAAGAAGCTGTTTGCACATCGGTCCCGTCTTCCAGCATAAGAGCTGTTTCTTTCGAAGGCACCACTTCGGTGTAAGTGTAACCTGCATTTTGGCAAAAACTTTGTGCACTATCACTGCCGAGTATGCCAACATTCTTCCAATCTAAAGAGGCCGGCGTGTATTCATTAAATTCATCCCCGATCCAAAGGGAACCGCATTCATTTGTAACCGTATTGTGATAAATGTAAACTGGGCCCATTTTTGCTAAAAATCATTAACATGCGCAGTCTAGCACAAAGCCGTAGCAAAGCGAAGGCTAGGCAATAACTTTGCCAGGCAAAACCAATTTTATAAAAATCGACTTGCCTTTTATTGCGAATACTCTTAAAATCCCCGTGCTTTAAAGAAATTATATGTCTACCAAAAAGGCTGGAGGTTCCAGTAGAAACGGAAGAGATTCGAACGCCAAACGTCTTGGTATTAAACGTTTTGGTGGGGAAATCGTAAAGGCAGGTGCGGTTTTGGTTCGTCAAAAAGGAACTAAATGGCATCCTGGTTTAAACGTTGGTATGGGCCGAGATTACACTTTATTTGCTTTGCAGGACGGTAAAGTTGCATTCACAGAGAAACGCGCTTTAAAATTTGATGGAAATCGCAGATACGAAACTCTCATTCACGTTAAGGCTTAGTTAACTCACGCCATGTCATTAGAATCCTTCTTTGGACTCGATACAGATGCAAAGGGCGCTACGGAATCGAGCGAGGCTTTTCAAGAAATGATGCGTGAAAGCGCAAAAGCCGCAACCGCAATAGGCGCACACCAAGTAGCACAAAAAACCAAGGAGAATAAACTCGCCAAGATTTTGATGCGTTATATGGGCGATCCGGCCAAGTCGGATGTGGTGTTTTTGGTTATAAAACTTTTGCAAGAAAACGTGCCCGGCGCTTTTATTCTAGCAATTTTGTCGATTTCTGATCCGGATATGGAAAAAGAGCTTCATGATACTTTTAAGGAAGGGAAGCCGGAGGACTCAACTCTTATGGCGCTATCCGGTGAAAGCTTTATTCCGGACAATATAAAGTTGGATTTAAATGCGTGGGGAGATGCAATTTTGCAGGCAGGGCTTATGATGCCGGGTAAAACTTTGGCTGGCGTGCTCACTCCTGAGCAAAAACTCAAATCTCTTGTGATTGATTTGTTGGAATTCTCGCTGGAAGAATATTTCGTAAGGCACGGAATAGAATTTTCTGAAGATAAAATCCGCCAAGTTGCTCTTCTTAGCGTACAAAGTGTGCTTTTACGCCTCCGCGAAGTCTCCCGTGAAAAAACCGACGCCCAAATTATAGAAACGCCAATAGAAGAGGAGGGAAAATAAGTTGAGAGGCCTATAATGCCACGTGGACCAAAAGGCACATGGATCTTTGGCAAAAAGACCAACCTACTGGTGGAGAGATGTACATGGATCTAGCCTGGAAGTGCATTAATCGATCGCGAAAAGTCTGCCCGGGCAAACTTACGCAACGTTACTGCCTAGCCACTGCCTAGCTAATCGCGCGCAAAAGGTGCATTAATCGGTGGCAAAAGGTGAGCACGCACTCACCCGTGAATTTGTCTAGCAGAAATGAGAGTTTTAACCTGTAAAATGGGTTGGTTTTGTGGTAGTTTTTGGGCATATTAACAATGATTTATGGAAACTCAAATTACAGACCAGGAACTTTATAAGATGGCCAGAATTTATGGCGCAAACGCCATACTTTGGAGAAGGAAATTTATGGCCCTTTTGCCGGAGATTTCTAAGCGCAAAATTTACGAGAAAAAAGGATTTAATAGCATTTATGAATTTTCTTTTAAGTTGGCTGGGCTTAGTGCAGATCAAGTTAAATTGGCACTCAATTTGAATGAAAAATTTTTGGATAAACCAGCCTTAAAAGGATTGTTGCAAAATGGAGAAGTAAGCATAAATAAACTTTCAAGGGTTGTTTCTATAGCAACTCCAGAGAATCAAGAAGAATTGGCAGAACTTGTAAAAATACTACCAAAAAGCGCCCTAGAAACTTTGGTGCGGGATGAAAAATTTGCCGTAAAAGACTTGGAGAACTCAAACCAAAATGGCTTTCCTAAGCCATTATTCGAAGTAAAAAGTCTGCCCGGGCAGACGGAATTAAAATTAAGTGAAGAGGTGGCCAAACGATTATTGGCACTCCAAAACAAAGGAATAGACCTTAACCAAATTCTCACGGAACTCCTGGATAAACGTGAACTGGAAATCGCAGAAGAAAAAGCGCAAATCTCACAGAAAATTGAGAATCAGCAAGGCGGTAGGGGACAAAAACCCTCTCGTTACATCCCCGCCCGGGTCCGCAAAATTATCCAAAAAGAACATGGCACAAAATGTTCAATCCCAAACTGCAACAAACCCGCAGAACAGCTCCACCACACGCAAATGTTTGCGCTGAGCCACGCCCACAATCCCATCTACCTTGCGCCTCTTTGCAAAAATCACCACACGCTTGCTCATTCCATAAACTTAAAAGTACAAGAAAAGCGATTGCTAATGTAAAACGCAATTCCTTCGATCTTATGCGTACTTTTGCGCCAATATAAATAGCGCGTCGCAAGGCATCCAGGCACGCCACCCTTGGCCACCTAGTTGTCTTCTCCACATTTTTGCGCTAAACTACGCCCGATCTAACCAAACAGTATGAAAAAATCACTTTTTGCATTAGTAGGACTCGCAATTACAACTCTAATTTTAACAGGTTGCGGAAAGGCTGACTTAAGCCAAGTTGATGGTGAAACTTTGGATACTCATCCTCGTTTGCAAGAAGTTGCCGACACTTGGGAAACAATGAAAGAATCGGCTATTAACAAAGATTGCACAACTTTGCTTTCCTACATGCGAAGTAGCCTAAATTTGACAGAAGAATCCTGCACGGTTGCCTACGAATATTTTGCAGAAGCACCAGAAGTTGATTGGGCAAGAACAGATTGGAGCACAGAAGACGGTAAAGCAAAAATCTATCAAACGGATAGGGGCTCAATCACCTCTTTTATTTACGATGGACGCTACAAAATTTGGCGTGCAGATAGCGAATTCTGGGCTGAATAAAAACAAGAACCAACAAAATCAGTTGTAGAAAACGAGTACACTTTGCCAAACCCAAAAGTAGGCTGTGTAAACTTACTTTAACGCCTCAATTATATCTTCCGTAGCCATACCTGCTTTTGCGTAAAGCTCATCCGCAGTGCCGGATAGTTGATATTCGCGAACGCCTAGATTTTTGATTGGAACCAAAACGCCAGCTTCAAACAGGGCTTCTTCCACAAATTTGGCAAGGCCTGTGTGAACATTGTGATCATGCACAGTAACCACGCGACCTGTCTTTTTCGCGCTCGCAACTATCGTATCTCTATCAAAAGGAACAAAGCTACTCACGCAAATTAATTCAACATCGGCGCCACATTGTTCCACGGCCTTTACTGCATAAGGAACCATCGCTCCACTCGCAATCAAAGTAACCGCATTTCCACTTCGCAAAACGTCTGCACGACCTGGCTTGAATTCGTAATCGCCGGCAAAATAAGGCTCACCCTTTTCATTCAAAATAACTGGAGTTTTTGCGCGCCCCATTCTCACATAAAAATTGCCGTAAGTTTTTGCAATATACCTAATCATCCTATCGCATTGATTTGGATCGCACGGCTCAAAAATTTGCGTATGCCAAAAGCCACTAAAAGAACTGATGTCATCAATCACCTGATGAGTTGGACCATCTTCACCAACGGAAAGTCCGCAATGAGTCGCAACCATTTTTACGTTTGTTTCGTTTATATCATTCACTCGCGCTTGGTCCTTTGCCCGGCTTGTCATAAACGCACCAAAAGTTGATGCAAAAGGCACAAATCCTTGGAGTGAAAGTCCACCGGCAGTACTTATCATGTGCTGTTCCGCAATCCCGCATTCAATATGCCTTTCCGGGAAATTCTTTTTAACGCCATCAGTTTTTACGCTGTCGGCTAGGTCCGCAGTCATCGCAAGTACATTCTTGTTTAGACCTGCCAAATCGGTTAAAGCATTCCCGTAAGCACTTCTGCAATCTGTCATTGTGCCGGGCTCGTAAGTTCTCGCCCCACCGGCATCAAGAGCATCACCCTCAACTTCAAACAAAGTCTTAATTTTAACCTCAAGTTTTTTAAGCCCATCTTGCAAGATTTCTTCCTCCTCCTCGCTCAAAACAGAGCACAAAAGTTCTTTTGCCGTATCCTCTTTTTTTGGTGATTTGCCATGCCAATCAGATTTTAAACAAGCACCAACACTTTCCATAAAAGAGACACCTTTACCCATCACTGTATTCCCAATAATCACGCTTGGCTTGTCTTTAACGTATTCGGCTTTTGCAATCGCATCCCACATCGCAGAAAAATCATGGCCATCAACCTCATGCACGTCCCAACCGGAGGCTTTGTAATGGCCTGCAATATCAAGTGGCATAATTTCTGCGAGCGAAGAAGTCAATTGAACCTGATTATAGTCGATAAACATCAGCAAATTTCCAAGCTTGTATTTGGAAGCAAAATGCATCATTTCATAGACTTGGCCCTCTTGTTGTTCGCCATCTCCCATTAGCAAAAACACAGTTCCTTCTTTGCCAAGCAACTTATTTCCAAGCGCAAATCCGCTGGCAACGCTACATCCAATTCCAAGGGGTCCGGTGCCATAAAAAACGCCATTAACTTTTCTGTTTATGTGGCCTTCAAAAATATCATCCGGTCTGCGGAATTTTGCTATCGCACGATCTTTTGGAATAGCCCCGAGTTCTGCAAGCACGCTGTAAACGGCGGGGGATATATGCCCGTGTGAAACCACAACTTGCTCGTTTGTATGGCAAATCCTTTGAGAATAAATAAGCGCCAAATAATCCAAACTGGAAAGTGAACCACCCGGATGGCCTGATTGAGCGCCTGTTACCATCTGCAAAATAGACCTTCTACAGGATTTTGCGAATGCCTGTGTGAAGTCAATTTGTTCCTTAGAAAGTTTCATGATAGTAACTGACGGGTGATTTTTTTGCCGAGCTCGACTCCCGGTTGGTCGAACGCATTTATCCTATAGTATTCGCCTAAAAACGCAATACTGCACTCAAAAAACATAATCATTTCGCCAATTTCACGCTCATTAATTTGCGGGATTTTGATTGTGATATTCGGTTTTTTATATTCGTTCATGGCATTTTCCGTGGCGATTTTTTCTATGTTCATAAGCTCATGGAAACCGCGTCCGCCAATATGATTAAACTCATCGCCAATATTGATAGGAATCCGTGGAGAATCCATTTCTGCAACTTCTATAAAACACACAAGTTTATCTTTTGGACCTTCATTAAAAAGTTGCAAAACAGAATGTTGATCGGTAACTCCAAGCGCACGCATCGGGCTAAGCCCTTTGCCTTCCTTGCCAATGCTCTCCGCAAGAAGTTGACGATACCAATCGGCAAGCGCATAAAGTCGAGATGAATATGGCATTAAAACCGTGATATCTATGCCTCGATTCCATTCCAGTAAATATTGAATAGATGCCATTTGAAAAGGCAAATTGATCTCGAATTCCGTACTTGTAAAAAGATTCGCCATATTTTCTGCACCGGCCAAAATTTCTTCTATATCAATGCCAAGCAAAAGGGCAGGCAATAAACCAACCGGGCTCAAAACGGAAAATCTTCCACCAACATTTTCTGGAATTGTGAGCATTGGGATGCCGAATTCTTCGCCAATCCGCCTAAGCTCACCACCCTCCGCGTCAGTTATAAATACAAAATTTTCCTTGGAAACTTTATCACGGAAATAAAAATACTGTGCCATGGTTTCCACGGTCATTCCGGACTTTGAAATCACAATAAATAAGGTTTTATCCAAGTCCACAATTTTTTCGATTTCGGAAACGGTATCCAAATTATCCAAAACAAAAAGCCTCGGCAACCCACTATAATTCCAGTAAGTTCCTTTTAAAGCGTCCATTAGGCAAGTAACACCAAGCGCACTTCCTCCAATTCCAAGCACAACGATGTATTTAAACCGTCCACGCACTTTTTCTGCAACCTGTTTGATTTGCAAAACCTGCGACTTGGTTTTTGGCAAATTCAAAAACCCTTGGTCTCGTTCAAAAAATCTATCCAAAAACGCGGGTATTTTTGATCCCTCGGCGGTAAGTTGCGCCAAATGCAAACCATCTGCGCCAAGCCCAATCAAAGAATCCAAAATGAGTTTCATGTTTTGCGTGGATAATACGCCCCAAAGAGTAGCATTACTCCTTAAAATTTGCTATACTAAAGCCGAACTAATTCCATCTTTCCATGCCAAAAGAATTCCATATAGAAAGCGAACTCGCAAAAAACCGTTTTCGCGTAGCCATTTTTGGGTCCGCACGCGTTAAGCCGGAAGACCCGGTTTATCAATCAGTTTATGGTCTTGCAAAAAACTTGGGAGGACTTGGTATCGATGTAATTACCGGCGGAGGACCGGGTTTGATGGAAGCTGCAAGTTTGGGGCACACGTTTGGCGACACAAAAAATCAGGCACACTCAATTGGGATCAACATTTCTTTGCCTTTTGAGCAAAAACCAAATTCCGGGCTTGAATACGTAGATGTTCATCAGCTTTTTTCAACGCGCCTCGATGAATTCATGCTACTTTCCGACGTTGTGGTTGTAACTCCGGGTGGAATCGGCACTTGTCTTGAGCTTTTTTACACTTGGCAACTTATGCAGGTTAAACACATCGGCACCATGCCATTAATCCTTATGGGCGATATGTGGAGGCATTTGATTGGATGGGTGATAGATTATCCGCTTCAACATAATTATTTAAACTCAGAAGATTTACATCCGATTGTTCTTGTAGATAATGAAGAACAAGCCACAAACGTAATTAAAAAAGCAAAAGAGCGTTTTGATTCCGGCCTCGTTGGTGGAAGCCATAACTGGCAACAATACGGTAAAAAGATGAAAAAGCTCGCCAACTTGATTGAAAAGACACAGGAAGCAAAAGAGAAGCCTATCAAGTGAGTTCCGCTTAGAGCGGATCGTCTGTTGTAGTAAGCCCTACTGCATAAGAACCAGGCCTGTTGAATATGGCGGATTGGCGCCTTTCGTTCGACACTGCCCATCTTGCGTAAAGTCCAATACTATCTATGTACATTGGTTCGTCGTATAAAAATTCTCTCCAATCTAGTTGCACCAGTTCGTGTGGTGCAAAGCTGGGTGGCATCCAATGTCCTGTAGACCTACACCAAAGTATTGATGCAATACGGCTAAGGACAGACTTGAAGCATTCTTCCGGGATTCCAGGTATAAGGTCTCTTGTGATGCCGGTCACCTCGGATGAATCCAATACATTAGCAACCACATTCCACCAGCCTGCCATTTCACGGCAATTTCGCCTTTGAGGGCCAGGTTCTCGTGTTATAAGTGTTTTACAAACCGTAACAATCTCCCCATCCCATTTAAGGCTAGGATTCAAATCATTTGTAACAATTAATCTTTCCATAGGTTTATTCATAAATTAGGATTAATTTAATTCGCTTTTTAGCTTATCTAAGGTTATTTGTAATCGCGCTTATTGTATGACGCACCATATCATCTACGGCCATTGGATTTTCAAAATCGGTAGCCCTTTGTCCATTCATAACGTCAGCATAAATTTTTCTGAGTTGAGCTTCTGTTGCAGTTATAGTGCCGCGGAGAAGTTTTAATGTAATAAGGCCGGTCTTTTCATCAACAGGACTTATTTTGGCATACCCATCACTTGTTTCTTGAGATGACCCAACGTTACGAATTAACGTGTTAGCTCTAACCACACCGATATTAACTCCACCAGCAAAGATTACTAATCCACTTCCGTCTTTAGTTTTTCCAATAGAAACAACATTTGTCTGCTTAGATGCCGGCAATTCACCATTTGCTTGGCGTGCAAAATCCTCAGGAGATTTTAGTCCATCGTAATCATTAGGAGAGTACGTACAAGAAGCAACGTCAAAGTTGAGATATTGAGGTGCTTTCTTTTCTGGTTTGAATCCGGACTCGGCAATTATTTTTTCCACAAAAGCCGGCCATTCATTTCTTTGTATGTGATTTTCAGGTTTTTCCGCAAAAGGATCTTCTCTCGTTAATCGCAAAAGCATCAATTCTTCAGTCCCTCCTTTAGTTGGCAATGTTACTGCAAAGTTGCCTTCAGGTCCTGAAATTACAAGTTGGTTGCTATCGCTATATAACATGTATCCATATACGGCATTGTCAATGGTGACGAGAGTATCTTCTCCACCAACGTATGGTGGGCGAGCAATTGGTTCTTGGATTGCGCCATTGCCTGCATTAAAAGTAGGGGTATTCATATTTGCTTTGGTTAGTAATTAGCAAAGACAACATAATAACGCAATACGTCAAATGCGTCAATAATCCGCAACACTAAAACGCATAGCCTCTTGCATTTTAACCTTAAATCATCTACAATAATACTGTTGTCATTTAACAACAACAATCATGAGAAACTTGCTAAAAGCATTCGGGGCAGACGATAAAGAATCAAACGTGTTCATAAAATTGCTTGAGATTGGGGCGCAACCGGTGAGCGTAATTGCCAAATATACAGGTGTACCGCGCCCATCCATGTATGTGATTATCGAAAGGCTTAAAAAGCTTCAATTGGTTGAGGAGTTCACAAAAAATAGGATCAAATATGTAAAATCTATTTCAGCCGATGAGATGAAAGCTTTGCTACTTTCCAAAGAAAGAGATTTGAAGCGTGTTACCAATCTGTTCGCAAAGCAAGAACAGGCACTTTTGGCACTGGAAAATAAATTATCCACAACGCCTATAGTAAGATTCTATCAAGGCAAAAAAGAATTGATGAAAATGTATGAGACAATGCTCCACGAAGGTGGTTTTTGTGCAATATTTAACCCTGGATTAGTCAAAAAAATGATGCCGGAGTATCACTATAGAATTGGTCAAAATTTAAATAAAAACCATTGGCAAGTAAAAGAAATGGCGATTGTTTGCCCGGAAGCAGTGGAATACAAAGAACTCTTTGAGACTAAAGGGCATCAAATAAAAATCCTGCCAAAAGAAATGCAATTTAAGACGGACATAATCCTTTTTAAAGAAAAAATGTACTTGGTTTCTTATGGCGAAGCAGACCTAACCGGCACGGAAATCGTGAGTGCCTCGCTAGTGGAAGCCGAGCAAGCACTATTTGATAATTTATGGGAAATAACCAAATAAACTTGCTAATCTTATATTCTTCGAGTATAAGACAGCAACAATGGATATACGCAACATAGCAATTATCGCACACGTAGATCATGGCAAGACGACTCTTGTTGATGCACTTTTAAAGGCTGGGGGAGCTTTTGCCGAACGTGAAGAAATTGTAACCTGCGTTATGGACAGTTTTGACCAAGAAAAGGAGCGTGGAATTACAATTTATGCAAAAAATGCGGCGATTGTTTATGGAGATCACAAAATCAATATTGTAGATACCCCCGGCCATGCCGATTTTGGATCCGAAGTTGAACGTGTACTTAGGACTGTGGATGCAACGCTACTCCTTGTAGATGCCTACGAAGGCCCAATGCCACAAACAAAATTCGTTCTTAAAAAATCACTTGAGCTTGGCTTAAAAGTTTTAGTTATTATAAACAAGATTGATAAATCAACCGCGCGCCCGGACCAAGTTTTAGACGAAATTTTTGACCTTTTTGTATCTCTTGGGGCTAATAATGATCAGCTGAATTTCCCATACATTTACACGATCGCAAAACAAGGAATCGCAATCAAAGCACTAACCGACGATAAAAAAGACATCACTCCATTACTTGATTTTATTATTGAGCACGTGCCACATGCCAACGCGGATACGGAAAAACCTTTCCGTATGCAACCCGCAACCCTTGCTTACGATAATTTCCTTGGCAGAATAGCAATCGGCCGTGTTTACGAAGGTAAGGTTGGCTCCGGTAAAACAGTTACGGTAATAAATCACGATGGAGTTCGCCGAACCTGTAAAATCACAAAAGCATTCACATTTAAGGGTTTGCACAGAATTGAAGCGGAAGAGGCATTTGCAGGTGATATTGTGGCTCTTGCCGGGATCCCGGACATAGATGTTGGAGAAACAATCGCAGTGGACCCTGAGGCGGAGGCGCTTCCATCAATCAGAATCGATCCTCCTTCACTTGCTATGGAATTCCGCGTTAACGATTCTCCTTTTGCAGGGCGCGAGGGTAAATTTGTAACAAGTCGCCATCTCCGTGAACGCTTGGAAAGGGAAGTGGAGACAAACGTTGGACTTAAGATAGAAAACATCCCAAATAGTGATGCGATTATGGTTTATGCTCGTGGGGAAATGCAACTTGCCGTGCTTATAGAAACCATGCGCCGTGAAGGGTACGAATTGCAAGTCTCTCAGCCAAAAGTCTTGATGCATAAGGAAGATGGCAAAGAAGTTGAACCACTTGAATATGTGGTGGTTAACGTCCCGGATGAAATGACAGGTACGGTTATAGAAATGCTTGGAAAACGCAAAGGTGAGATGAAAAATATGAAGTCGGAAAACGGCAACACAATGCTCGAATTTGAGGTTCCAACTCGTGGACTCCTTGGCTTTAGATCTACCTTTATGGTGCAAACCAGCGGGGAAGGAACGCTCTACCATTCTTTTGATAGATTTGTTCCTTTTAAAGGTCAAATAGAGAAACGCCAAGTTGGCTCAATGATCGCGGGCGAACCTGGATTCTCCATGGCTTATTCAATCTGGAAACTGCAAGAACGTGGCCCATTCTTTATAGGTCCACAAACCGAAGTTTACGGAGGTATGATTTTAGGAGAACACAACCAAGGCTCAGATATTGTGATTAATGTTACAAAAAATAAAAAGCTCACCAACATGCGCGCCTCAGGTGCAGACGAAGCTCTAACTTTGGTGCCACTTATCCCGATGACTCTCGAAAAAGCCATTGAATACATTAAGGATGACGAATACGTTGAAATTACTCCAAAATCAATTCGCCTCCGCAAAAAACTCCTTTCTGAACTAGACAGAAAAAGGAACGCACGATAAAGCACAGCCTAAAGCGATTAAGCCTCGTTTTGTAGCGCCAATTTTAATGAAAAAATAACTTCTGATTTTAACTTTGTTTTAACCCACATTTTTTGTTTTTCGTTTAAAAGTTCACCGAGGCCATCCAAAACATAATGATCATTAAACTGTTCAACAGCCGTAAGGCATTTTTGTAAAAATTCTTTGTAAGAAACACCTGTTCTTTCTTCAATCAGGTTTTTATTCATAGGCCAATTATTTTTGAAGAAAAAATATACGTCAAATATATCGCGATTTGTCTGACCAATTCTTTCATACATGGCAACAAGTTTATTGGCGAACATATCATCTTGAGTCATTACAAGCATGGATACGCCCAGGTATGATTTAAGCTCGTATTTTGAACCAAAATTACGACGATTTATCTCGATTTTAACGTTTTGAGCATTTTCTTTCTTGTTATCGTAAGAAAGTAGATAAAACAAATTAAACCTTTTCTTTGCACTTTCCTTCACTTCCCCATAAGTTCTTAATATTTTAAGAATACTTTCAAAAACATAATCCTCCTTCTCAGGGTCGAGTAAGTCAAAATCCAAATCAACGGAGAATCTATCAAGTTCGTAAAACAAATATGCACAAGTACCACCTTTAAAAGCCAAGAAAGGACTTATGGAATTATCTGAATAAATGTCTTTCAGAATTTGCAATAAAATTTGTTTATGTGCCGGAGCATTTAAAGTCATAAATTATTTGGTACTTAAATAATATTTATAGAATTTTTTTACAGTTTTTGTCATTTCTTTATTTTCATAAATCGGCAAAATTTCGAAAACTTTATCCCAATCCAAAGGTGATAAATTATCGAAATGATAATCTTTACTTCTGTAAACTGTATCCAAAAATGCTCTTTCTTTTGTGGCAATTGAATATTCACCATTCACATTTATGCCGGCAGGATTAACCAAAACATTCTTTTTTATGGTTTGGAAGGAATAAGTTTGATCGTCACATTCGATTTCTCTTCTCAGGTATGACGCCAAAAATATAGTTTCGTAATATTGAAAATTAATTCCTTCGATTCTAAGCACAGTTTCAAAGCTTATGTAAGACGGTGAAAAAATTTTTTCACCTACCTCGTACTTATTGTAATGCTCATCTTTTGCATAAATACCACGGCGAACACGGACAAGTTTCTTTTTTTTAACATAGTAATTTAATCTTACATTCGCAGCATGCATATCAGAACCTCCCCAAAGCATCGCTATGTCGTTTGTGGAAAAAACAGTTTTTTTTGATCTCAATAAAGCATCCAAATAGTCACCTTTCTTTAGTACCTCTTTCATACTGGAACTTAGGTTAAAGCTAACTTGCAGTACAATTATATATTATTAGCTATGCAAAATCAATGCCCATTTATGGGGTGACACTTTATCTTTTGTTCGAACGGCTTTGCTATGCTTCGCAAATCCTAGAAGTTGATTAAAAAAACAAAAAACACTAAGCTCAAATAGCTGACATAAATAAAAATGCGTTTTAAGGTTCAAAGGTATCTATTCTTATCTCTCGTGGTAGTGGCCCTAAGCGCGATGGTTTTTCTTGTGATTGCTTTGGATGACAAGTCTTCTGTTGTGGCAGGTGTTGTGCCTCATCACAGTGTGGCCGATGACATGATTGATAATTTTTTTATTGAGCTTAAAAAGGAAGCTCCTTTGGTGAAAACCTTAGTTATTGTGGGGCAGGACCACTACAACCAGCTCTCCACTCATATTGTAACTGGCCAAATTGGGAAAACTAATTATGAGCTTTTAGAAGACGTGAAAAATTACGGCATAAATGATGCCACAGTCGCAATCGGGAAAGAGCATTCTTTTACAGAACTCATCCCGTTCATTAGCCAGCATCTCCCAGAAGTATCAGTACTTCCTCTCATGCATACCGGTGAAATTTCCAAACAAGAACTCGATGAGCTGAGCCAATTTCTTGTTAAAGTGACTGATGAAAATACCATTTTTTTGGTGAGTACGGATTTCTCTCATTATCTCCACGAAAATGCCACGCGCTTTCACGATCTGCGCACAATAGATATCTTTGCAAATTTTGAAGAAGAATCTCTTCCAACAATTGAAGGAGATCTTTGGCAATCGCTCTATCTTGTACGTAAAATTGCGGAACTTAAGGGGGCAAATCAATTCAAGCTTTTGGATTATGACGTGACATCCAGTTATTTCACAGAAACAATTGAAGATAATGTTGGTTATGTTTCCGGTTTTTTGTTGAAGGGCGGGGCTCCTTCCACTGAACGAACTGCCACACTCATTTTCACAGGGGAAATGGACTTTGATAGTACAACATATGAGGATGACAAATACTATCCCTTCAGAAAGGTGCATGCCCTTCTTAGAGGAGTGGACTTGGCAATTGGACACTTGGACGGTGGTTCTATTTCAGCAGAAACAGCCAGAGTTTTTAAGGAAGTCTATTTCTATGGCTTGAATATTCAGGATGCCACCCCGGAGACCCAAGAGAATCTTGGAGAAGTGGATCTAAAAATTTTACCATATCAGACTACGATAGGAGGGAAATCGATTGCTCTTCTAAGTTATTTTTTTGAAAACCCTGAATTTAGCAACGATCAAATGCTCACGGATATAGCACAAGCCTCATCTCAAAATGATTTTGTTGCTGTACAAATCGACTGGGGGGAAATAGGAAGCTTAGCTCCCACTCTTGATCAACAAAAACAAGCCTATGCCATGGTAGATAATGGCGCTGATCTTATAATTGGCCAGGGCTCATCCAGGGTCAAAGATTACGAAATATATAATGGCAAAGCTATTTTTTACTCCATTGGCAAGCTTATTTCCGTCGAAAATCTCGCCGTTGGCGTTGCCCTTAAAAACGAAAAGACTGAGATTTTTGTATTCCCACTTACGCTGGATGATGGCCAAGTTGAAATGTCTTACACATCAAGTCGCAGTGAAATTTTTACATTGGAGTAAATTGGACACAAGAGTCCGTTTAGGCTAGGATTCAAGCGCTTAAATCCCTCAAATCAATGAATAAATATCTTATAACTCTTGTAGTTCTCGCGCTTGCCATTGGTACTACCGCAACGACTTACGCTGGCAGGGGAAGTGAAGCAACTGTTGAGTCAACAGTGTTTGATGATCTTTCTGAGGAACATCCAATGTTTGACGCTATTTCTTATCTTAAAGACGAAGGTATTCTACAAGGATATGATGATGGACAAATAAAAGCCGACAACACTATCAATCGCGCTGAATTCGCGACTATTTTAGCACGCACGCTAAGCGAATATACTGCAGGTGAGAATTGTTTCGATGACGTGAAAGACGAATGGTTTGCAGGTCCGGTTTGTTACTTAAAAAGCATAGGAGTTATATCAGGCTATAGTGATGGGCTTTATCATCCGGAATTTAATATCAATTTTGCGGAAGCTGCAAAAATCATCACCCTTACATTGGGAACAGAAGTTGAAGCACTGGGAGCTGATGATCCTTGGTACAAGCCTTTCGTCATTAGTTTAGAGGGCGAAAATGCCATACCTGTAAGCATAGACTATCTTGATAAGCTTCTTTCCCGTGCAGACATGTCGGAAATTATTTTTCGTCTAGATAGCGAGGATCAAGACGAAGTGAGTAAAAGCTACGAATCTCTCATTTCAGAATTCCCTTTAATTGGTTCATGTGGAGAATTGGTAGAAAAAATGGATCTTGCAAACTACTCTAACCGTTGGCGTGGAGAAAAAGGTGGCGGTGGGATGACTTTCACTCCAGCCTCCATAGACACTGCAGATTCCGCGGAAGAGGAAGATGCCGGCGATGATTTCTCTTCCACCAATGTTCAGGTAACAGGTGTGGATGAGGCGGATATCATAAAGAATGACAATAAATACATTTATATCATCAATGGATATTCCGTACGTATTGTGGATGCCTACCCGGCGGAGGAAATGGAAGAAGTGGCAAATCTTGAATATGAAAGTGTATATTTTACTGACGATTCCGGAGTAGAAGGCTCCCGTCAATTCGCCCCACAAGAACTTTACGTATATGGTGACACACTGATTGTAATCGGCTCAACAACAACAAGTGGTGTTTATGATAGAATCGCTACAACCACTGTAAAAATTTATGATGTTAGTACTCACTCTGCTCCAAATCTTGAGCGTAACTTGGATATAGACGGCTACGAACTTGAGACAAGACGCGTTGGGAATCATCTTTATCTGATAACTCAGGAGAATGCCCCTGATTATTGGGATACCAACATTCCTATTGAAGAGCTTGAAGCTGAAAGTCTTTTACCTCGATATTCGGACTCAACCCTTGCTGGAGACAAAGAAGGGGCCCTTACTTCCTGTGAAGATATTACCTTTGATCCACATTATCGCAGTGCTACTTACCTCATCGTTTCAAGCATAAATTTGGACGATACCGAGGAAGATCTTAAAGCCACAGTGAGTATGGGGACCGGCACCACAATTTATTCTTCTACCGAAAATCTTTATGTAGCTTCCCCTAAGTATGATTATGAATCGATAGATACTTTCAATGTGTGGCAACCAGTTTATACTGGCCAATCTACATCTATTTACAGCTTTGCCTTAAACAACGGAGATGTGGCATTCACTGGTGCGGGAGAAGTCCCAGGTCGCATTCTCAATCAGTTTTCTATGGATGAATACGATGATCAATTCCGTATTGCCACTACAACGGGTAGCGTGTCGGATGAGGCAAATCCAGCCTATAGTCACATCTATATCCTAGATGCAAATGATCTGAAGGAACGAGTGGGGCAACTGGAGAATCTGGCTAAAGGTGAGAACTTATATTCCGCTCGCTTTGTGGGAGATATTGCTTACTTGGTAACTTTCTTAAAAGTCGACCCATTCTTTGTAATTGATTTGGAAGATCCAAAAAATCCTGAGGTGCTTGGTGAACTGAAAATTCCAGGTTACAGCGACTATCTTCAACCATTTGGCGAGAATTATATGATTGGCTTTGGTAAGGATACAGAAACCCCAACAGAAGAGGAATTGGAGGATAGAGGTATAGATTTTGCATGGTACCAAGGGCTTAGGCTCGGGCTCTTTGACGTTACGGACCAAACTGATCCCGAGCAGATTTTTACGGAAATTATAGGAGACCGTAGTACGGACACGGAACTTCTTTACAATCATAAAGCTCTTTTATTCGACAAAAACCTTGGTTTGATAGCCTTCCCAGTTTCTCTTTACGAAATCCCCGAAGAATACAAAGAAGGGGAAGACACCGGTAGTACTTACGGAGAATTTGTTCTACAAGGTGCCTATGTTTATACGCTAGATGTTGAAGAAGGTTTTGAGTTGCTCGGTGTTGTCACAAATACAGAGGATGGCAATGAATATGATTACAGTAAAGATTATATTCAACGTGCCATACGCATTGGAGATTATATTTACACAATTTCTACAGGGAGAGTTAAAGCGAGCAATTTAGATAATCTGCAAGAAACCGTAAGCACCGTTGAGGTTGAATAACACCAAGCTTGACATTTCCAAAATATGAGCTAGAATGAGCTTCTTTTATATAATTACCTGCTTAAATTATGGGAGCAAATACTACTGATACTTGGAGCCTTACAACAAATGAAGAAGCTAAAGTAGCAACTTTAGAATGCACTGTGCCTCATGGTGAAGAAGAAGCAACCGCTGAAATAACAATGCAAAACAGCGGAGATGTCGTTACGTTTGAGGCAGGAGTCACATTTACAAATAATGGATCCGTAGAGGTATCTCTTGATTCTCAAGACAAAGTGCTAAAAGGACTTCCTTTGGCTGGAATAGTGGAAGCAATACATCAAAAGCTAGCCTCTCTAGTAAGTGCATTGAGGACAATGAGCCCTGAAGAAGGAGAACCGACCATAAGCCCTGCCATTGATTTCCCAGAAGTTCCCGAAGAAGTTGTAAATAACCTAATTGCATTTTTTGGTCAGACTGCAAATCAGACCGTAGACGCAATATAAGGCTCTTACAAAGAAAGTAGTAAATGGGGTGAGTGATGGGTCTCGAACCCACGACCTCCAGGGCCACAACCTGGCGCTCTAACCAACTGAGCTACACCCACCATCAAGAAAGCCAAGCCATTTTAGGTTTTTCTTCTTTAAAGAGCAAATAAAAAGTGTTAAGCTCGGCTCTGCCTAACGCCATATTATGCAAAAGAACAAAATCATTTATTATTGTTTGATAGCGTTAAACCTTATAATCCTGCCGATGGTGGCGTTTTTGATCTATGCGCATTTTAAGCCGGAAGCAACGGATTTTTGCACGCTTGGTGAGCAGTGGCGATGCGACGTTGTAAATAAAAGCATTTATTCAACGATTTTTGGAATTCCAGTAGCTATTCCGGGGCTTCTAACCTACCTGGCACTCCTTGGTTTTTCTATTCGCGGACTTAAAAAAGATCAAACAAAGTTGATTCCTTATGCGCTTGCTTTTGTAGGATTTGGAGTTTTGTTTAGTTTGTATCTAACATATGTAGAGGCCTTTATACTCCACACATATTGTATATTTTGTGTAGCACAACAGCTTGTAATTTTGATTCAATTCGGCCTTTTTGCCTACCTTTTTAAGATAACTCGTAAATCATGAAAACTAAAAAACTTTTTATAGCCATCTTGGCACTTTCTGCATTTTTACTTACTTCTTGCGGGCAAAGGAACTCAACTTACGATTATTTAGCGCAATGTTTAACAGATAAAGGAGTTGAACTTTACGGTGCATTTTGGTGTAGCAACTGCCAAAAGCAAAAGGCGATGTTTGGCGATTCAGCTGATCTTTTGCCATACATTGAATGTGATGCCAACGGCAAAAACGCAAACCCAGAGGCTTGCAATGCAAAAAATATCACAGCCTACCCAACCTGGATTTTCCCGGACGGCACCACAAAAGTCGGAGTCCAATCACTCGAAGACATAAGTGCCTTAAGCTCTTGCCCACTCCCAGGTGAAGAGAGCGTTATGTTTAAGGCAGAGTAGGGGCGCCTCTTAAAGTAGCATATGGTATATTAGGCCAGTTTGGGAAATCGTAAAAATTCGTAATGATGCCGTCGTCTTCAAGTATATTGTTAGCTAACATTCTACCCTTTAGATACTCTTCATATCCAATTAAATCATATGCGTTAGTAGGAGGAGTACCAGTGCCGTAGAAATACTTATCAAATTCATTAAAGACCGTTGTTTCCAAATTAAACCCGTACGTTGTATGTTCAATTTTATGTAGCATCATTGGCTCAAATACATGAAATCTTTCTGCAAGTACAAAATCTTTTAGATTCTCAATACGTGTACCAAGATCAGCAGTAGAACTCTTGGCAATAACATTCTCCAATCTTTTGTTAACAATACCTTCAAATACTGCTGGCCACTCAGCATCAAGTATAGCTATACCTCCGCAATCCGCATAAGTATCAAACCACTTCTTAAACCTTTCCTTTGCTATTTTTACATAAGCCTCTCTCTCAGTAGTTGTCCCTTCAATTTTTGGCGTAACAACAGCATCAGACCAAACACTATACTTTTGAAATCCTCTACTTAAAGAGCCAAATTCATCATTAAATTGTGAATCGCTGTTTGAGAACACTCCGCCATTATCATAAAACCTATCTGGAGACCAGTCTCTGTGACCGCCCATCCTTATAGAAACTTGCCACAAGAAATATTGAGCATAAGCATCCGCTGTAGCATCAGGCTTATTAGTAGGGTCAAGTGCCAACTTTCCATTCTCGATATTTTCGTACCAAAGTTGCATAACACGTGCCATGTTCTCCGGATTTGAGAAAACAATGAATTTCTCCCATTTAATGTTGCCAGTAAGATAATTCGCTACACTCTTTGTAGCTTCTTTCCATTCTGGTGAAGCATTTTTGTCAAGCGCATCAAGCATCATTTGTTCAACAGCACTGTCGTCGTCAAGACCCCAGTAAGTAGTAGCTTTTAGAGCCGCATCCTTATAGACTTTATCAATTTCTTTATTAACTTCGCTCTTGAGAGTTTTACTAGTACAAGCAACAGACAACTTTCTTGTGAATTCACCAAGGGAATCACTATATAATTTACTTCGCACGGAGTCACCTCCAATAGTACGATTGTATGAGGTTTGGAACAAGCTCTTGAAAGTACTCATGCCAGTTGTGACATCTTGATCTCGCAAAGGAGCCAAAGCACTCATAATAGCTTTTTTACCATCGGTATTAACCATCTTAGTAACTTGCTCTGCCGTAAGAAAAGCATCAGGTACTTCCTCTAGTTCAACAGCTCTTGTACGTAAGCCTTTTATGTCATTCATCCACGTATTCTCAAGTAAGGTCGTTCTATTACTATTAAAAGTCTCAACGTCAACAGCTGATCTTAATGCCCCTACGTAGTCAACCACATAAGTATTTTGTCTCTCATAAATTGCACGAATAGCTTGTTTCACTCTCCTATCACGTTGATCGGTCTCCAAATCGCTCTCTGTAAACCACTTGCCCATATTCGTAATTTTCCCCCATGCTTCTTGAGTCCAACCTGCAAATGCTGGCGTAACTTTTATGATTTCACGTTTAACATCCTCTCTCTCAAAGAATGCCTGTACCTGTTTTTTGGCTTCTGCCTCCCAGTTTCCAGTAAGCTTAGCATCTTCCTGCAACATAATATTTTCAAGCTTGTCACGTTCATATGTAAGAGTGCCGGTATGTCCGGGCTCTGCCCCATAATTAATAGATACTACAGTTTTGCCACCTGCGCTCTTAACATCATTCACTTTAAATTCTAGGCCGAGCAATAGGTGACCTGCACTTGCAACTACGAGATCATGCATTATTACTTTGTCATAAGCTTCTCGCACTTCTTTAAGTGTTTTGTAACTTGGTCCTTTTGCCTCCAGCCCAAGATAAAGGTCAGATGAATCCGCATGTAAAATGGCAGGGACTCCTAATTCAGGTTTGTAATTTGGTAGCCCATCATATTTTGTATGAGTAAGCCCGGGTTCAAACCTCCAATATCCACCAGGAGTGTATTTTAAGGTGTATTCTCCAGCGCTGATTGTGTTAGGATTTTCTAATTTTGCATCAGCGAACTCTGTGTTAAATTTCTTTCCAATACTTTTCGCCATCCTCTCGGCTCCATTGGCAATCAGACCATCAAGGGAATTCTTAACAATTTCTTTGTCGCTTCCATTAACGATATTAACAGCTTGCCCCTCAATATTTAATGCATCTCTGAATACATGTTTTCCAAGAGAATTATAACTATACTTAAATGGATAACCTTGAATTATATAAACTCCGGTTCCACATGGGTGCAAAGACTCTCCAAAAAGAGGATATTCAGTTTTGAGTGAAGCAAGTTCTTTA